>Ga0154020_10000066_pt1 | contig 106553 bp, 98 predicted proteins | sample Klosneuvirus_201_FD_109709 | JGI IMG/M metagenome (GOLD analysis project Ga0154020, IMG submission 109709) | Active sludge microbial communities from wastewater, Klosterneuburg, Austria - Klosneuvirus_20160825_MG | ecosystem: Engineered > WWTP > Aerobic digester > Activated sludge | place... | reverse complement strand
CTCCACCACCTCCGCCGCCACCTCCACCTCCTCCACCACCGCCACCCGCTGCGGAACCTATTGCACATGATGGTGGCCCTGAGGCTACTGAAGGTGAGGAAATGGGTGCTGGTGCTTTTGGAATTTCAGGTGACATGGTACCTATTTTAGCAGGTGGAATCGGAGTATTATTACTACTTGTTATTATTATGGTCATAAGAAAACGCAAATCGTCAGCGATGGACGATCAAGCTTTTGACGAAAAAACACATGTTGGCTAATATTTAAAATTTATATTAGATTCAATTTCGCGGCACAAAATCATATGAATTTTGTGCCGTTTTTTCTTTCAAAAAATCCGACCATGATCACTGAAACTTCATATAAAATAATCAATGGCACTAATAATAAAAGCATAGAAACTGCATCGGGTGAAGGAGTCACTACTGCAGCAAATACCGACATGATTACAACTGCATATCTACGCTTATCCTTTAAAAAAGTTTGTGAGATAATTCCAAACATGCCCAATAATACCAAAATTAAAGGAAGTTCAAAGGCCAAACCAAAGGCCAGATGCATAGTTATAAAAAATGAAAGGTACTCTGAAATAGTAATCATTGGCTGATCTACTTTTCCACCAAAATTGAGCAAAAATTCAAATGTCACAGGTAGTATTGCAAAATAACAAAGTAAAATCCCGCTTAGAAACAACACTACTGCTGATAAAATAAATGAAATCGCATATTTTCTTTCTTTTGAATATAGACCAGGTGAAATAAATTTCCAAATTTGATAAAACCAAAGTGGCGATGATAAAAGTGTACCTGCGAACAAAGCAATTTTAATGTGTGCCATGAATTTATCCATAGGAGCCGTAAAAACCAAACCCATATTTTTTAAAAAAGGCAGAATGGGGTTACGTATAACATCAAATATTTGCTCACTATAGGAATAACAGGCTAAACCTGCTACTATGATGCATAAAAACGCTCTAATTAGACGAATTCGAAGTTCGGTTAAATGCTCAACTAAACTCTGATGTTTTTGTTCAATTTCTTCTCCGAATCTCATATCTATGAATCCACCTTTTTATTATCGCTACTATTTTTTCTGTTACTCTGAAGGTCCTCTGTTTCGTCTTTAATATCTGAACTTTCTGTTACAGTTTGTTCTTTAAATTCAGAACTCAATACACGGTGATCATGATCTGTATGATCATGATTTTCTTGCTGTTGCTCGTTTAAATCAAGATCCTTAATTTGTTCTTTTGGATCCAATTTGGTAGTAAAGTTTTTAGGATTTGCAATAGAACTTGTTAGATCTTCGCTTGCTCTTTTTAGCTCATTCAGGGCTTTGCCAAGCGCTCTTGCTATTTCAGGTAGTTGTTTTGGGCCAATAAAAATTAGAGCAATTATTGATATTAATACAATTTCTGATAGACCTAAATTAAACACAAATAAACCCTTTCCAAAATTAAAAAACGCAGTTTAAACAGTTTAAAAAACATTCCAATATCATGGAAATACAAATTAATCTCCAGGCTCTAATATCCTATTTACTTCTTTAACCTTCCTAAAGGCGTATGTAAATCAATTACTTGACAGATTGTGATTAATCGCTCTTATTTATGGGAATGCAAGATGTACATTATCGACTTTCAATTTTAACTAAAGCCATTCAGCATAAAAATCTTTCCGCTGCTGCTGATCATATTGGATTAAGCCAACCACAACTTTCAAGAGTTATCAGTAAGCTAGAAGAAGATTTTCAAGTCGTTCTACTCGATCGTGGAGTGAGACGAAAGTCTAGCTGGACACCAACTGCTTTAAAGCTTTCCGAAGTCTATCTTCAAAATGAAATGCACCTACAAGCTTCAATTCGGAAAATCATGGGTCAACAGCTCTTTTCAACACTGCGAATTGGTGCTCTAGAGGGGCTTTCAATATTAGCCTTACATTATGTACATGCTCTATTTAATGAAATTGATATAAAAGAAATCCATCTTGATATTTTTGAAATCGGCGAACTGGAATCACATTTTGAAGCTGGGGAATTAGATCTTATTTTTTCTTTTAAAATACCCGGTCGCCAAAAATATAGAAATGTACTAGAGGTAGGTTATCAATCAGTAGATCCCATTAATTCTGAAGGTCCTTATTTAGTATGTAGTCCTTATGAATTTTCTCAATACAAATTAAAAGGCAAGAAGCTGAACAAAAAGGTTTTCCTTAGTAATTCGTTATTTCTACGCAAAAAGTGGCTCAAAAAATTTAAAGGAATGGGATATATTCCATCTAAGATTAATTTAAAACCCAGCGATGGCAAGTCCCCACTTTATCTCATTGGCTCAGACTTATTAAGTCCACAAATTTGGACACAAGTAGCTAGTATCCCTAGAACTGAGGCCATGCTGAATGCTGATCTTTTTGATGAAATTAAATCGTAGCTGATCAGCTCCCAGGATTATTAATTAAAATAAACTATAAGGAGTGTTTAAGGTGTACTTAAGAAGTTTTGGAAGTGATAATCACGCAACAGTACATCCCAAAATTATACAATCTCTGAATCAAGTTAATCAAGGTCAAGCTCCTAGTTATGGAATCGATCATTGGTCTCAGGATGCAGATAAATCATTTAAAAGAGAATTTGGTCAGCAAACAGAAAGTTTTCTCGTTTTTAATGGTACCGCGGCCAATGTCCTTTCCCTCCGAGCCATGGTAACTAATTACCAATCAGTATTCTGCTCTGATGTAAGTCATATGCTCGTAGATGAGTGCGGAGCACCCGAAATTATGGCAGGTGTAAAGTTGATTTCAATTCCTTCTGTTAATGGAAAAATCACAATTGAACAACTTGAAAAGTATTGGATCCGCAGGGGAGATCAACATTATTCTCAAACTCAGGGGATTTCACTCACTCAACCCACAGAGCTTGGCACAATATATTCAATGAGTGAACTAAAAGACTTAATTTCATGGTCTAAAAAGCGAAATTTAAAAATACACATTGATGGGGCTCGATTAGCAAATGCAGCAGTATGCTTACAAAAATCTTTTCGTGAATTGACCACAGACCTCGGTGTCGACATTATTTCCTTTGGTGGATCAAAAAATGGACTGATGTTAGGTGAAGCAATTATAATTTGTAATCCCGCTCTAACACCAGATTTTCGTTACATTCGTAAACAAAGTATGCAACTTCCATCGAAATCAAGATTTATTGCCGTTCAATTTTTGGAATACTTTAATAATGAACTTTGGAAAGAAATTGCAACTCAATCTATTTCGATGACGAATTTACTCTATGAAAAAATAAAAATTTATCCTGAAATTATAGTTAAATATCCCGTTGAATCTAATGCCATTTTTCCAGCTATACCCAAAGAATGGTTTAAACCTCTAAGAGAGAAGTTTTTCTTTTACCTTTGGAATGAGCAGGAACATATTTGTCGCTGGATGACTAGTTGGGATACCACGCTTGAAGATATTGAAAATTTTTCAAATGAAATTTTGAAACTCTCAAAAACTCGATCTAAAGCATAAAGCAACATCATCACTTCATAAGTGATGATGTTGCTTTAACACTCCCTAGAGTCAATTCAATCCATTTTAGTATTGCTTTCGCATTCACTTACCAGTATGCACGGGTGATGCAAAATAAAGTTGAGTTACTACTACCTGTTGGAACTAAAGAAATGGCCTTAGCAGCTATTCATAATGGTGCTGATGCCATTTTTATTGGAGTTCCAGGTTTTAATGCTCGCGGTCGCTCCATCGACTTTGAACTTTCTTCGCTACAAGAAATAATTAATCTTTGTCACCTATATCAAGTGAAGGTTAATTTGGCTTTTAATATTCTTATCTTTCAAGAAGAGCTCAGTACGGTTGTTGAGCTTCTTGAAAAAATTCTTCCTTTGAATCCTGACGCTTTTATCGTTCAAGATATAGGGTTAGTTCAAATAATTCGAAATATGGCGCCACAACAAAAAATACATGCTTCCACACAAATGACGATTACTAATTTTGAATCGATTGAACTCCTGTCTGATTTGAACATTCATCGTTTTGTACTGGGGCGCGAAAATTCCATCAACGAAATTAAAACCATTCGCGAGAATACTAAAAAAGAATTAGAAGTCTTTGTTCACGGAGCACTGTGTGTGAGTTATTCAGGGCAATGCTTTACTTCTGAAAGTCTCGGGGGCCGATCCGCAAACCGCGGACAATGCGCACAAAGTTGCCGCTTTTCTTATGAGCTTTATGTAGACGGAGAGAAAAAGGATCTAGGAGATAAACAATATCTGGTTTCACCTCAAGATTTGTGTGGAGTCGATGAAATTCCAGAATTAATCAAAGCAGGTGTAAACTGTTTTAAGGTCGAGGGTCGACTTAAAACTCCAGAATACGTATCCACATCAGCAAAAACCTATCGAGCAGCTATTGATCATACATATTTTTCAGATCCCAATTTTAAAACAGACTCTGAGGTTATTTCAGAAAATAAATTTGCTTTCAACAATTCCAAAATATATTCTGATTTCATTCAAAAGCAAAAAAAGAATCTGGCGGTTAGTTATTCCAGAGGTTTTTTTAGTGGTTGGCTCCATGGAGTTAATCATCAACAATTAGTTACAGCCAAATATAGTTCTCATCGCGGTTATCAACTGGGAACCATCACTGCTGTTAATAAAAATTCACTAACAGTCATGCTCAAAGATTCAAGTCCAGATCTCTCTCTTGTACCTGGAGATGGAGTCCTATGGACCTCAGGGAGCGAAGAGCAAGGTGGCTTTATTTACTCTGTTAAACCTCTTTCTAATTTTAAAGTGGAGTTAGAATTTTCTAGAGACCTAGAGCTCAATTCATCATTAATTGGTTCTCTCATTTTTCAAAATCACGATAAAGAATTAAAAAAAGTTGTTAATCAAACACTAGAAGACAAAAATTTAAAAAAAAGAATTCTTATTTCGGTCTTTCTTACTATTGAAGAAAACCAACCAATTAAGGCAATCATCACGGATCATCAGTTCACCGTACATGGAGAAAGCGATTCCTTACTAGTTCCGGCCAAAACCAGTGGAATCTCAAATGAACAGCTCAAAGAGGAGTTTAGTTCACTCTCTGGCTCTTTATTTAAGCTCAATGAATTTAAAATTAATCATATCAATCCGAATAAAGAACTCTTCCTTTCTCATCGAGAGATTAAAAAATTAAGACAAAAGCTTATTGCAGACCTCACAAACAAAAGAGAAACTATTAATTCCACCTCAAGAAATTCCATTCAAAATCCAACTTGGATTGAACAGTTAAAACAAAGTTCGCCACCCTCATCTGATTTACGAGCACAAGAGTTAAATCCTCTTTATCCTATAGTTCATTCTATTAATACTCCCGCGCCCTCCCTCAGTGACTCAGTTCAAGTAGCTCAGCCAAAGTTAAATCTACTTTTGAGGGAACGACGTCAAGTGGTCGATTTAATCAAGGCCACTCATGATGGACTCATCTCCTCTAGTCAGATTGACACGGTCATTTTAGACTTTGAATTTGGAAGAGATTATCAATCTAGTCTTTTGGATTTAAAAGTAGCTCAATTCAAAGTTGGAATCGCTACCACTCGCATATTAAAACCAAACGAATATCGTACTCTGAAAAATCTTATAGCACTCAAACCAGACTCTATTCTTATTCGAAATTTAGGCGCTTTGCACTACTTGAATCAAAATAAAATCGACTCCATTGAATTGCATGGTGATTTCAGCCTCAATGTCACAAACCATTTAACAGCCCAGTATTTTCTATCAAAGGGTTTAAATCGTTTATGTTTAAGTTATGATCTCAACTATCAGCAAATCACAGCGCTTTTAGAAAAAACCTCTGCTTCGAAAATGGAAGTGACCATCTTTCAACATATGCCGAGTTTTCATATGGAACATTGTGTGTTTGCTGCCTTTTTAAGTAAGGGTACAAGCTTTAGAGACTGTGGAAAACCCTGTGAACAACATGAAGTAAAATTAAAAGATCAATTTCAAAATTGGCATCAAATTAAAGCAGATCCAGAGTGTCGAAATACAATGTACAATGCAAAACCTCAATCGGCAGCTCGACCAATGGATTCTTGGTTACAACTCGGATTAGGTAGTATAAGATTCGAAGCGTTGAAAGAACAAGGTCAAGAACTTATTTCTAAAATCATTTCACATCTTGATTTTATCGATAAAAAAATCAACCACCAAGAGTTACTTCAACAATTAGGCTCAGTCGAATCCTATGGAGTAAGCGAAGGCGCACTGATCAAAGATCAAGAATACAAAAGCAGAAAGAAAGATCTTTCAATATGAAAGAGAACTCCCTTGTCGTCGTTCCGACACAAATACCCACCATTTCCCTTCAACGAGATATCAGCAAGCATCTTAAGAGAGGACATCGGTGGATTTACTCAGACTCCTTTGGTTCCCAGAGTGATTCACTAAAAAATTATTCTGGGCTTGCATATTTACACATTAAAAACGAACCACTCGGAATCGGTATCTACCAAGCTGATTCTCCTCTACGATTTCGAATGTTTTGTCTCGCTGATGAGCCTTTTTATAAAAAGAATGATCTTATCAAAACTCTCACTCACTGGTCCCAGCAACAATGGAAAAAAGCTGTTGAAGTAAGAAGTGCCTTTGATACGCAACGAACTAACTCCTATCGACTCATTAATGGAGAGGGCGATGGACTTCCGGGCTTAGTCATTGATATTTATGCTAACACTGCTGTTGTTAAATTCGATCATCCCTTGTTTGAAGAAAAAATTTGGAATCTTGAATCCCTAATTTCAAATTTGCGCGTAGCCTTTCCATCCATTGAATGTATTTATCTAAAGCGAAAAAATGATGAATCTGAAAAGGGGAAAAACCTCTTTGGAATCCTACCAAATGAAGTAAAATTTCTTGAAAATGATTTATTTTTTTCTGCTAACATTCGCGATGGATCCAAAACAGGATTTTTTCTTGATCAACGTGACAATCGAAACTTAATCAAACAATTCTCAAATAATAAATCGGTACTTAATCTGTTTAGCTACACTGGTGGCTTTTCAGTCTACGCCTGCGCAGGTGGTGCCAAGTCAGTCACGAGTGTTGATATCGCTAAACCAGCCATAGAAGCTCTCAATAAAAATTTCGAAATTAATCACTTGAAAACAAAAACTGACAATATCGCAGCTGACGCCTTCTTATATCTCACCGAAGCCATACAAGAAAAACTCAAATTTGATCTCGTCATCAATGACCCTCCAAGTTTTGCACCCAATGCCAAATCAATTCCACAAGCGACCGCCGCCTATACTAAAATATTTTCAGACTCTCTTCGTCTTGTACAATCCAATGGCTTCTTTGCCGCCAGTTCTTGCTCTAGCCACATATCCAATTCGATGTTCCTCGAAATTATTAAAGAGGCCTTCTCAAAATCACGACGACGTGGCACCTTAATTCAAATGGGCAATCAACCTTTTGATCATCCTTACCCCTTAGCGATGGATGAACTTCGCTATCTCAAGTTTGCACTGTTTCGCGCAGATTGATCCTCTTATATAAAAAAACCACGTACATCAACAGCTGAATGTGCCATTAGTCTAGATTTTTTGGTTACGGAAATATCTGATCTGATCTGATTCACAAGAATCACCTACATCTAAGACTCGATTATTGTTAATTATATACGTAACTATTTGTTATTATTGTATTTTATAGATCTAATCTAATATGTGTTAAAAAATGAATAAGTGCAACATATCTAATTGACGTGTTATTACAGACAACCTATTTTAAAGATATGTCGCAAAAAATTAAAAATGACAACATATCAAATCGGTGGGTGCCAGAAAAGCCTTATCAGGGACTTCCACCCTTACCTCCTAAAAACACGGATTTAGAATCAAAAGTTATTCTAAAAGCCTGCGTTTCAGCTAGAGTTGCCATAGCTGAACTTAAAAAAGCTGCGGAGTTAATTCCAAATCAAGCCATGCTCATTCGTATATTACCTTTACTTGAGGCGCGAGCAAGTTCAGAAATTGAGAATATCGTTACAACTACAGATAGGCTTTTTCAATTTGAGCAAATAGAGGATAAAGCAGATCCTCCCACCAAGGAAGCACTTCGCTACAGTCAGGCACTCATGGAAGGCTACAAACAATTAGTCACTTATCCACTTACAACTCGCACAGTAGAAAAAATTTGTAGTACTATCAAGGGTGTAGAAATGCGAGTGCGCCAAACGACGGGAACTCAACTTATCAATGATAAAACGGCTCAAGTTATATATACGCCACCAGTTGGTGAAGCTCTCTTACGGGAACTACTTAGCAACTGGGAAAAATTTCTTAATGAGATGAACGATATTGATCCTCTTATCCGTATGGCCGTAGGTCACTACCAATTCGAAGCGATCCATCCTTTCACAGATGGAAATGGACGTACTGGTCGAATTGCAAATAGTCTTTTCTTGATTCAAGAAAAATTATTGAGTCTACCCATACTTTATTTAAGCCGCTATTTAATACAGGAAAGAACTTCCTATTATCATTTATTGTCAGAGGTAACAAAATCTCAGTCTTGGGAAGAATGGATTCTTTTTATTTTAAAGGGAGTTGAAGTTACATCTACGTGGACAATAAATAAAATTGAAGCGATCAAAGAGTTAATGGAACAAACGATTGATTATATGCAAACAAAAGTTCCTAAAGTGTATACTTATGAGCTTGCAAGTTTAATTTTTGAGTTACCCTATTGTCGTATTCAAAATATCACTGAGAGGAAGATAGCTGGAAGACAAGCTGCCTCACGTTATTTAAAATCTTTGGTAGACATAGGAGTATTAGAAGAAATACCTGTGGGTCGTGAAAAATTGTTTATTCATCCTAAGTTAATGAAACTTTTAAGTGATGAAAAAAATTTATTTAGTCCCTATCCTCAGATTAAAAAACTTACAACTTTAAGTAATCTTGCAAGTCGAAAAAAAAGTAATAAATAGTTTTCAATGCCTAATATTCCGTATTTATACGTTTGAGTTTTCTTGTTTTTTATTTTCACTGAAATGTGAATGGCTGACATGATTCTTCACCTTTTTTTGGCCGCTTTTTTACAGATATAATTTTATAGATTTTAAATATCAAATTAACTATTTTTGGAGGATTCTTATGAAAAAAATAATGTCAATTTTTGGCCTTGTGTTGTTTTCTTCTACACTGTTTGCGAAAGCTTCACCTGAAGAAAAGTGTACCATGAAGATTGAATCTGCAGTTAAATCGACTGCAAAACTTATGGGAATAAAAGATAAATTTAGCCTGCAAATGTCAGAACCTGAAGATGCCGGTAAAAACATGATGGATATTTCACTTAAAAGCTATTCCACTTCTTCTTTTCTTATCGGTGATGGCTATATTAGTGGTTCGGGAGCCTCTGTGGTGGTACAACCAAATTCAAAGTCTTGTGAAATAATCAAAATGACAATTTCAGTTGGACAGTAATCACTACTCCTTGAAAGCTATTGAGAAATCAATCCCACTACGATTGGAACAGTATCAAATTTAGAATGGTATCAGTTTTTTTAATCTTAGGAGAAAAATTATGAAAAAAGTATTTTTAATTATGATGGTAAGCTTGTCTTTTCAAGGTCGATCTATTGCATGTTCTGATGAATCCATTCGTTTTGCTAAGCAATTGCTTTCTGATGTAAAAATAGAAAATGAAAAGGGTGAAATTGGGATAACATCAGTAATTGAAGCAAAAGCTCATCTTTTGGAAATGCAATTATGTAAAAAGCCAAATGACGTTAAAATATGTAAGGAGTTAGTTAAAACTTTATCCGATTGTTTAGAATCATACAGAAAGCTTTTTAATTATGGAGAAAAATCGTTATCAGAAGTCACAAGAGTCAATACTCAATATGCTGTAGCAAAATCAAAATGCAAATGATTTAATGCATATTGTTTTGTATATTATCAAAAAAGGGTGTTTTTTGATATTTGTCGAGTTGTATTGATATTTAACTTTCTATTTTACCTAAAACCTATCGAGTTAGTCAGTAGATGTACATTTACTGCCGAGAAATCTTGGCGCCAAGTGAGAGAAGTTTTTCTTCTAGCTTCTCATAACCACGATCAAGATGATAGATTCTTCCCACTGTAGTTTCACCTTTGGCAGCAAGGCCTGCCAATACTAAACTAGCACTGGCACGCAAATCAGTCGCCATGACCGGAGCTCCTTTTAAGATTCCTGGTTTTCCGCGGACGACAGCAACGCGTGATTTAGGAGTGATATCAGCACCCAATCTTACTAATTCTTGCACGTGCATGAATCGATTTTCAAAAACGGTTTCAGTGATCACCGAAGTACCCTGTGCGACCGCCATCAGCGACATGTACTGCGCTTGTAAATCAGTAGGAAAAAGTGGATAGGGTGCAGTGGTCACATCCACACCAACCCAAGATACACACGGATGTACTGTCACAGCATCTTGAGTTAGAGTGCATTTAAATCCAGACTCTTGAATTTTATAAATAAGTGATTCATAGAGCAGGGGAGAGCAACCCGTTACAGTAACTTCGCCACCTGTAATCGCACCTGCGATCAACAAAGTACCCGCCTCAATACGATCAGGCATAATGGTATGCTCTGCGGGTTTTAATTTTTCGACTCCTTCGATACGAATGATACTGGTTCCATGACCTGTGATTTTTGCTCCCATGGCATTAAGATAATTAACAAGATCGACGACTTCAGGCTCTTTTGCGGCATTTTCAATAATGGTTTCACCTTCAGCTAGTGTCGCAGCCATCAGCATATTTTCAGTTCCACCCACTGTTGCTGTTTCAAATAAAAAAGAAACTCCCTTTAATTTTTTTGCTTTAGCCTGAGCATATCCTTCATTGAGTGTAATTTCAGCTCCCAAAGCTTTCATGGCGTCTAAATGAAGATTAATAGGGCGTGCGCCAATAGCGCAACCACCAGGTAGAGAAACAACAGCTTCACCATATTTGGCCAAGAGCGGACCCATACATAAAAAACTCGCACGCATTTTCCTCACAAGATCATAGTGAGCTTCAAGAGATTTAGGTTTTTTAACATTCACGTATAAGATATCTTTTTCCCAATTTGTTTCACAGCCTAATGATTCAAGAAGATTTGTTGTTGATTCTATATCCTTTAATTTTGGAACATTTTTGAAACAATGTTTTCCTTCTGCTAATAAGGACGCAAATAAAATAGGAAGTGCTGCATTTTTAGCTCCACTAACTCTTACGCTTCCGTTTAAAGTATTTCCACCTTGAACAACCATTTTATCCATACTTTACCGCCTTTATAATACGATCTTTTTGATTAAAATCTTGAATCACTTCAACTGATTGAAAATAATTTTTAGATTGAAATAATTCTTTTACTATACTTCCTTGTTTGTATCCTATTTCAAAAAAACAAATGCCACCTGGTTCTAAAAACTTTATCACAAAATGAAGCCACGAAGAGATCGCAGCAATTCCAGTATCAGAGGCAAAAAGAGCCTCATGCGGTTCATAGGATCTTACCGTAGGTTCAACGTCTTGATCCTCTACTGCTATATAGGGGGGGTTCGCAACAATGATATGAAAACCTTGCTCAGGAGTATACTCTTCAACGGCATGATTTACGAGTTGAAATCTCCATTGATTTTCTTCATTTACTAATTTTTTTAAATTCTTCTGACAATATTGAAAAGCATGAACTGATTTTTCTATTAGAGTAACACTTGAATTAGGTATCTCAAGTCCTAGAGAAATCCCCAAACAACCTGACCCTGATCCCAAATCTGCAATTTTTAAAAATCCAAACTGATTTTGTTTAAAATGCTTAAGAGTCTCTTCAATTATTTGTTCTGTTTCTGGTCTTGGAATTAAAACTCCAGGGCCTACCTCAAAACGTCTATTATAAAAATACTTCTCACCAATTAAGTAGGCCGTTGGCTCTCCTTTGCCTTTTCGAACAACCATCTCTCGTAAAGACGTTGTTTCAAACTCAGTTAAAGGAGCTTCATATTTTAAATACACGCCTATGCGATCTGTTTTTAAAATTGAAGCCAATAGAAGTTCTGTTTCAAATCTAGGATTATCTACATTTTTATCACGAAAAAAATTCACCGATTTTTCAAATACATCTTTTACTTTCATTTGACCTCGATAGACGTTCCTTCTACTTTTATTTTTGAAATCTTAAAACCTTTATTTCAACCTCTCAAATGGATGAAACTGACACAATGAATCTATTCATCCTCATTTACTGAGTTTGATTTTTTAAAGCTTCTGCTTGAAAATGAGTTATAATTGGATCAATCAGGAGTTCAAGGGAGCCACCCATCACAGCATCCATTTGATGGATGGTTAGTCCAATTCGATGATCCGTAATTCGCGATTGTGGAAAGTTATAGGTTCGAATTCGTTCAGATCTATCGCCCGTACCAATTTGAGCAAGTCTCGTATCAGAGGCTTCTTTTCGTTTTCTCTCTTCTTCTAGTGCTGAAAGTTTTGCATAGAGAATTTTCATAGCTTGTTCTTTGTTTCCCAGCTGAGATTTACCCTCCTGACAAAATACAATAATACCTGTCGGAAGATGAGTGACTCGCACAGCTGAGTCCGTCGTATTGACTGACTGTCCTCCAGCTCCTTGAGATCGTGTCACATCAATTCGCAAATCTTTTGGGTCAATCTTCAATTCATTTTCTTCCTGTTCTGGAATGATTGCCACCGTCACTGTTGAGGTATGTATGCGACCTTGAGTTTCAGTCTTTGGAACCCTCTGCACTCGGTGAACTCCGCTCTCAAATTTGAGTCGACCATAAACACTATCGCCAGAAACACTCGCAATAACCTCTTTAACTCCACCCATGTTTCCCTCAGACATTGATAAAAGTTTTACAGTCCAACCAAGTCTTTGACAGTAATGCGTGTAAGCGCGAAATAATTCATCAGCAAAAAGGCTGGCTTCATCTCCCCCTGTTCCAGCTCGAATTTCAATAAGTATATCTTTTTCATTATTCGGATCTTTGGGTAGAAGAATAATTTTCAATTCTGCTTCCATGGGTGGAAGTTCAGACTCCAATTGTTTTATTTCTTCTTTAAGTAATTCTCTCATTTCAGGATCTTTTTCAGATTGAAGTAAGCTTACATTAGAATCATAAGTCTGCTTTTTCTTTTTATATTCTCGATAAAATAAAACAACTTTTTCTAAAGTAGACAGTTCTTTCATCAAACTTCTATATTGGTTTTGATTTGAAGCTACATCTGGTTTCTGAAGTTGTAAATTAACCTCTTCATATCGAGATTCAACTTCGGATAATTTTGAAAACATCTTTAAACCCTCACTTAGGCATTTTTCAAAAATAATTTACTATTTTTGCATGATCTTTCTGCTCAATCACTCGTTACCCTAATTGAATTATCGACTGATTGTCCCTGATTGTCATCACACACTCTTCTTAATCAAAAAGAGTAGACTAATTTTATCGATTGAGTTTAAGAAGTGCAATGAGGGAGAGATCACCTTGCGCACCAGTCATTTAATAATTTTTAATGATAACTCAATTAGTAAAATAGGGCATAAAATTGGGTGAATCCTTAGAAAGTGCCCTAGATCTAATTAAGAATTTTATTTTAAAACGGAAAGCATAGAAAATAAAAATGCGACCTATTGGCCGCATTTTTAATTAAAATTGATAAAAGTACACTACTTCTTAGCGCCGTACTTTTTGCGGAAACGATCAATACGACCCTCTGTATCCATTACACGCTGTTTACCAGTGAAGAAAGGATGAGATGCTGAAGAAATTTCCACTTTTATAACTGGATATTCCTTACCGTCTTCCCACTTAATTGTTTCTTTTGATCCTAAAGTTGACTTGCCCAAAAAGGCATAGTCACATGAAACATCTTTAAAAACCACATCTTTTAATTCGGGATGAATACTCTTCTTCATCTTATTTCGTCCCCTTGTTGTTACGGAAGTCATGACCTCTATCATAGCCTGGCACCTCTTGTCGAGCCCCTTTTAAGAATATTATTAATTCTTAATTACCACCACTCATTCCATTTAAGAACTCTTTATTGGTTTTAGTAGCCTCAAGCTTATCAATTAAAAACTCCATACTATCAATCACATTCATGGGGGCTAAAACTTTACGTAAAATCCAAAGTCGATTTAAATCTGCCTTTTCAATTAGCAAATCTTCTTTTCGAGTTCCTGATTTATTAATATCCATACATGGAAATATACGCTTTTCCATGAGCTTACGATCCAAGTGAATCTCCGCATTACCAGTACCTTTAAATTCTTCAAAAATAACCTCATCCATACGAGATCCAGTATCAATAAGGGCTGTTGCAATAATAGTTAAACTGCCCCCTTCTTCGATATTACGTGCAGCTCCAAAAAATCTCTTAGGTTTATGTAGGGCATTTGAATCCACACCACCTGATAAAATTTTACCTGAAGGAGGAACCACTGTATTGTAGGCCCGAGCTAAACGAGTGATGGAGTCTAATAAAATAACAACATCATGCTTATGCTCAACTAATCGCTTTGCTTTTTCCAAAACCATTTCAGCAACTTGAACGTGTCTAGTTGGTGGCTCATCAAAAGTTGAACTGACTACTTCACCTTTAACATTTCTAGACATATCGGTTACTTCTTCAGGTCGCTCATCAATCAAAAGTACAATTAATTTTACATCAGGTTGATTTATTGAAATGGCATTAGCAATATTTTGCATTAAAACAGTTTTACCAGTTCTTGGGGGTGCTACAATTAAAGCTCGCTGACCCTTTCCTAAAGGAGCCATTAAGTCAACCACTCGAGTGGTATACTCTCCAGGACTATATTCAAGACGAAGACGTTGATTAGGATAAAGGGGAGTTAAGTTATCGAAAAGAATTTTATCTTTACTCTTCTCTGGAGTCTCAAAATTAAGTGAATCAACCTTAAGAAGGGCAAAATAACGCTCTCCATCCTTAGGAGGACGGACTGTTCCTGTGATTGTATCACCTGTTCGAAGACCAAATCGACGAATTTGAGAAGGGCTAACATAAATATCATCGGGACCTGGTAAATAATTATAATCAGGTGATCTTAAAAAGCCGTAGCCATCTGGTAAAATTTCTAAAACTCCACTACCATAAATATCTTCACCTAAACGCGCTGCGCGCTTAAGCACTTCAAATACCATATCCTGACGACGCATTCCTGCCGCATTTTCAATTTTAAGTTTCAGCGCTAAGGTAGTGAGATCTCCAATGTTTTTTGATTTAAGATCTTTAGAGTTAAGCTCACTCTTTTCGGCATCAGTCAGATTAATTTCTGCTAAATCAATTTCATAATTTGGATCAGTTCCTGCAGCAATATGATCATCTTGATGCGATTGTTGGCTCCCACCGCCGCCGCCAGGACGACCGCCACCTCCACCACCATATTGTTGACGATCGGGTCGATCTTGCCGGTGATCTTGTCGATCAGGACGATCCTGTCTGTAATCAGGTCGATCTTGACGTTCAGGGCGATTATCTTGTCCTCGATAATTATCTTTTCTGTAATTATCTTTTCTGTAATTATTATTATATCTGTTTTTATCAAATTTTTTCTGGTATCCGCCACCGCCACCATTTTTTTCTCTCGGGGCGTCACTAGAGCCTCCAGTTTCACTAGTACTTGGATTAGAACTAGTTACAGGAGTTGCTGTTGAAACAGTTGAATTATCTAAAGATTTTTCCGATTCAGCAGGAATTGGTTCCGGACTAAAAACACTCACATCAGAAATGGACTCTTGTGGTGTTGTTTTAATTTCGTTTTCCGCGGTCGAATGTTTTGAATTTGCGCCCTCTGTTGAAAGTTGAGTTGGAGCATGGTCTTCTGAAGTTTGTTTTTTACTTTCAACAGATCTTGTTCTTCGAGGCTTCTTAGCCTCAGGGCTTGAATCTTTAGTTTCAGACAAAGGGGACTCCTTGATTTATATTAATTTTATTAGGGAGATGATTCGAATAAATTGAATAAAAACGACAGTTATGACTTACATCAAGAGTGAACGGGAATGCATCTTTTGTCAATATCATTTTAATTAGAGTCTGATTGTAAGCCAATCTCAATATAAAACGTATTATCTTAGGTTGAAGCTTTAGTTTATTTAAATGAAAAAAATAAGACGTTTCCAGAAATTGGATTCCGAGGTTTAATTATTGAGCTGCAGATGCATATTTTTTGACTATATATATTAAAGTTTAAAATAAATTGTGAAATATAGTCAAAAAAGGAGTTCTTTAATAAATTTTCTCTAATTCTATACTATACTCAAAATAGACTTATTAATGACCTAGGCTAACAGATTGAAATCCTCATAGATTATAAAGTAATTATCTCATTTTATTACAAAAAATATTGTTTTAGTGAATTTTGAGCCTTAATTGGGCATAATTAATTAAAGATTCTTCGAATTCTTGCCGAATATAGAATGCAAGTAAGGAGTTTTTATGTCACTTGATAGACAAATCGCCCCTAGAATTCCATTATCGATGGATATAGAATATCGAAAAAGTTATTCTCGAAGTCAAACGCAAGGTATACTGAAAAACATCAGTCTCACTGGGGCGTTTTTAGAAAAAGAATCTTCCGAATTTATTCCAGGTGATAAATTACAGCTCGTATTAAATGTTGGCTCTAGAATCAGAAAATTATCTGCTGAGGTAATTTGGAAAGGCCAAAAAGGAGTTGGAGTTAAATTTCATCATTCCAACAATAGAGACATACAAATTGTTGATGATTTAATGTATTTCGTCATTAATAAAAGAGAAAGTCAAAAAGACGTATTAGGCGATATCTTCGATAAAGTTAGTTAGTATATTTCTGAGTTTCACTCACTCCAATGATTAGTATATGATTAAAATTGCACTGTTAATTTAGTCATGACAGATTTACCCTGACTGTAAAACACAATATCTGCTAAATTAATTTTGGTTATTAGTTTTTCTAAACTCTGATCTAAAACAGGGTGTCTATAATTTCTAGCTGTTTCCCATGCACAGTACAACCAAGATGAGTGATCTGTCATCTGAGGATGAGGCAAAACCATTCCCGGCGCCATACTAACCTGCTGATCAAAGGTTAGTAAAAAGCAGCGGATTGGTTCCATGTCTTTAATTTTCTCATCATATTCATACTCTAAACTAATAAATTCTTGAATTAATTGTTCTGGAGTAGAATTTGTCGAAGCCTTTACAACAGCTCGCAAACAAGATCTATCATTTGAGGCATTACATTGAATAATTGTAGAAATAGCAGAAGTCTCTACAAATTGTTGAAGTGAGTCTAGCACCCATTTCATAGTATCGAGCCCTCTTAATAGACCAACTTCAATTCCAATAAGCACTGTTGATGAAAACGATGAATTCATTCTTCTATGATATGACATCTTCTAAGGAGTAAACACCCTTTTTTGAATGTTTAATGAGCCAACTAGCCCCGACTAAAGCGCCCCTTGCAAAAACCGTTCGATTTAAAGCCATATGTTCAAATGAAATCATTTCTTCATCTGATGTTGCATAAATCTTATGGACCCCAAATATTCCTCCAGATCTCATGACCATCGTTGGGGGACATTTTTTTTCAATCACTTTTTCTAACTCCGATTGTAAATAAAGCGCTGTACCACTAGGACTGTCTTTTTTATTTCTATGGTGCCATTCTTCTATTTGAAAATCAAAATGAGGTATAGATTTAAAAACATTTAGAGATTTTTTTAAAACAGCAATTCCAAGACTCATATTCGGTGCCCATAAAATTGGAATCGTTGCCCCAGCGAATTGCATTTTAGCATGATGTTCTTTAGTCAAACCAGTTGTTCCGCTAACTAATTTAATTTTATTTGCTGTACAAAAATCGAGTGCTTCAAGAAAAAATGCAGGAGATGAAAAATCAATTAATATATCAATATCTTTGGAGTTAACTTTATTAAAGTCATTCATATTTTTTAAAAAACCAATGGACTTGTTTCCGATTCCTAAGCTTGGCTCTAAATTTGGATTTTGTTTTATTAGTTTAAGTAATTCATCCCCAATTCGTCCTCCCGCTCCAACAACTCCAATTTTTGTGGTGAGATTTTCATTATTCACAAGAGCTCCATTTTTTCTAATTCAAGTGCCAAATCACGTGTGAGGTGCTCTTCTAGTTCACAAAGTGGGAGACGAAGCTCAGCCGAATCGATTTGTCCCATTAACTGAAGCGCCTTTTTAAGTGGAATAGGATTTGACTCTGAAAAAAGAAGATTAATTAAGCGCAAATAACTTTTAAAGCCGCGATTGTCAGATTTATTTTTTAATAGTTCAGAAAAAAGACGAGGAATAACGTGACTAGCAACAGAAATTACTCCTTGGCCGCCAGCCTCTAGAAACTCTGGGTAGGTTCCATCATCTCCAGAAAGTAAAATGAAATCCTTTCCACATTCTTTAACTATAGCTTTTGCTAAATCAATATTTCCTGATGCTTCTTTTATACCAACGATATTTTTATGTTTTGAAAGAGTTAAAATAGTTTCTAAAGATAATGCAGTAATGGTTCTAGAGGGGACGTTATACATTATAACAGGAATTTTAATTCCATCAGCTACGATTTGAAAGTGCGAAACCAATCCTCTTTGAGGAGGTTTATTGTAATAAGGCACCACAACTAAGACTGCATCAGCACCAAGTGCTTCTGCTTTCTGACTTAATTCTACAGTTGCTTTTGTAGAGTTTGATCCAGTACCAATAATCAATGGGATCTGAGAACCAACTAAAGATTTAACTTTGTTAAATATTTCAGTAACCTCTGACCATTCAAGCGTAGGACTTTCTGCTGTGGTTCCATTAATTACGAAACCTCCAATACCATTCTTAAGTTGAAATTGAACTATTTTTTCTAAAGATGCAAAATCCACTTTATTATTTTTAAATGGAGTGATTAAAGCTGTTATGGTTGTTCGAAAATTTTTCATTATTGGCTACCTTTATTTTGAAATATCGTTAAAGGGTCAAAGCGCAATTATTATATAAGTCTATTTTGGTAAACATTCAACAACTTCAGTTAATTGTGCCGGACCGGTAAGCCAACAATAATTATCAGAATTTTTCAATTCAACCATGAGTTCTCCACCTGGGGTCGTAATCTCTACCTTTTTATGATCCTCTTTAAAATTAAATTTTGGATTATTAAAAATAGAAAGTGCTATGGATACAACCCCCGTACCACATGATCTTGTAAATCCTTCTACTCCACGTTCAAAAGTTATTCCTTCGAAGTGTCCTTCTTTCACAGAAAAAAAACTTACGTTAGCGCCAGTTTTGCCAAATTCTTCTTTAAATCGAAAGTGCTTAACTATTGGCAATAACTCACTTGTTTTTAAATTCAATACTTCTATTACAGCATGTGGTACTCCAGTGTTTATAAAACTGTAACTTAAGTTTTGTTCAAACACTTTTTCATTTTTCCACAAAGTATTTATTTGGTGTCTTGGCATTTTTACGCAAAAAAAATTAGAATCAAAGTACTTAACGAGAATAGGTCCTGCAATGGTATTAAATTTTAGTTCTTTATTTGTAAATCCTAAGTAATCACGAACAAAAAGTGCCATTCCTCTTGATGCATTTCCACACATCTCAGCTGAAGAACCATCTTTGTTATAAAAATCCCATTCAAAATCCCAAAGTTCATTTTTTATTGATTTAACAATAACAAGACCATCCGCCCCAGAGCCATAATTGGAACAAATAAGACGTGCCAGTTTTTTTCTATCAGATGAATTGATTGAAAGTTTTGGCCCCTTCTCAACTAACTCTTTTTCATCAATATAAAAAAAGGTATTTTCTGTTGCACTAATTTTGAAAAACTTCATTTATTTATTTCTTTATATTATTTGTGGATTTTTTTTTCTTTGTTTCTTCTGGTGTCTTTATATTTTTCGGTATTTCAGTTAATGGATTTTCATTATTTGGTGTTGCTTCTTTAATTTCAGTAGTCTTAACTTCCTCTTTCACCTGAGGAGTTGAAACATTCTCTTCAGATGAACCATTTAGACCATGCCCTATATAAGGAGGGTATTCAGGTGGAAGAGGCCGACCTTTTACGCCACAGCCGTAATTTAAATTGAGTAAAAAAATAACAATAAAAAGGGACATCCTATTTTGAATCATAGCATTTATCCCCTTTCTCCTTTTGCCAAGTATTCTTCTATTTCCTTGAGATGAAAACAAATCCATGGATCTGTGTATTTATAAGCCGTATCAAAACTCACTGGATTATGACATAATTGTTTATATTTTTCTGCAAAAAATATTCTTTCTTTTGGTTTTTTTTCATTTAACCAATCAACGTAAAAAATTTCAGGATAATCTTTAAAAAGAACATCAATACTAATTGGCGAATCTGTTTTTTCTATCAAAAGTCTTTGCTTATTTACGATCCAAAATGGTTGACTTAAGATGGCAGGATCCAATTTAACTATAATTGCAAGTGCCTCTGACTTATTTTTTGAACAAATGAGTTCTAAAACTCTAAAGCTTTCCAAATCTTCATCATAGGGGCTAATTTTCTTTAAGTCTTCATGCTTTTTTTTAGCTTGGTTACATTCATTTTGACTCAATAATGTAAAAATAAGCCCTTTAATTATGAGACTATTAAGTGGTTCTATATTTAATGCTTCTCTAAACTTTTCTATTGTTTGATTTTTATCGCTTGCATAACTTGCAATGGCTACTTCATAGACTTGCTGTGCTTTTTCTGAAACAAAAAGTTCCGTGCATTTTTTTAACGCCTTTGAAATTTCTGCATAACCCTTTGTTTTAACTCCATCCTTATTCAGTGCTGAGATTAAAATCTGACAGGCCTTAGGACGATCGCCTTGAAGAATAAAAGCTTGTGACTTACTAATGAGTTCTTTATTAGTACCTGTTGGTTCTTGTTTGGTTTTTGATTGCACCAACATCGAAACTAAAAGAAAAAGGGCCATCGTTAAAACAGCCCTTTGACTTTTAAACATTTTTATTTCTTCACGAAAGAAACAAGTTCAGTTACTAGTGGTCCCATTTGAGTTTGACCAGCAGATTTAAGTGCTCCTGAAATAGGAATGAGTTTTGGATTTACCCATTGTTCAGAATCTTGGTTTTGCTTTTTATCATGGATTTTAAAATAAATAGCATCAAAAGTTCCTGCAGGAACAGTGATATTACTTTCTTTTGTCTCTACAATTTCCATATCATTTTGATCTGGTAATGGTTGTTCTTTGCCATCAACAAGAATTTTCTTAACAGCACCTGTGTTAGCATCAATTAACATTGAAGCAGCCTGTTTACCCATAAAGCCAAGGTCAGCGTTTTGGTCTAACCAGAAACCTTCGTCTGATTTTTCACGAACAGAAATATCAAGAGTTCCTTTGATAAAAGAACCTACTGTAAGATTGTAATGGCAAGCATCACCTACAACCCAGTTAATCCCAGCAGTGCGAGCTTGAACCATTGTATTCTGACTTAAACCAGACACTAAATCCATCACTGAAAACTCAGTCGCAGCCATAGACACTGTAGAAGCAAGAACCCCTAGTGCTAAAATCATTTTATTAAACATAACCCCTCCTTATTTTAGGTTTATTTGTTTTGGTTTTATACCAACACAAACTCTAAGAAGAACAAGTGAAGTCAAATGAGCCTAAAGTGTCAAGAGAAAGTAGTAAATAAGGCTTGTTACAATGTGACTTGTTGCAAAATAAAAATAGTAAACATAACTGCTTATAGTCTGTTTAAGGTTTAATTTATATAAATAGAACTACAACTAGTTAACGCAAGGTTGCATCAATTTTAGTGATTATTTATGTCATGTATTGAAGCTCACAGATTATAATAAGTAAATATCACTTCTTTATTCAATTTCAATGTTATTAAATATATTTTATGTATTTGAAATTGTAATTGAACAAATCTAAAGAAGGTTTAATTCCTTGGCTCATGGTCTTGCTTCATAATTTTTAACCAAAACTTGTCGGGGCTTACTTCCATTGGCTCCCCCAATCACTCCTTCTTTCTCTAATATTTCTATAAGTCGCGCAGCCCTCGGATAACCTAATCGGTATCTTCGTTGTAACAATGAAGCACTCACTTCTTTAACAGAAGACACAAAAGCTAAAATTTCATCATACATCTCATCATACTCTCCATTTTCACCACCAGAATCACGACCATCAGAATAGCCACCAGCATTATCCTCAGTGTTATCTAATAAGCTCATAAGATGAGAGTCATACTGAGGCTCAGATTGATCACTCCAAAATTTGGCTACTTTTGTGATTTCGGCATCAGACAACCAGGGGCCGTGATGACGAATTGGTTTGTCTGTTCCTGGTGCCCTAAACAACATATCACCTCGCGCCAGCAATCGCTCTGCACCCGATTCATCTAATATAATCCTAGAATCCATTTTACTTGCAACTTTAAAGCTAATCCTTCCAGGAATATTTGTTTTAATTAATCCTGTTACAATTTCTTTTCTTGGACTTTGCATACATAACATTAAGTGAATGCCACAAGCTCTCGCTAATTGAGCTAATCGTACAACACTTTGCTCCACATTGTCCGCATCAATTTGCATTAAATCACCAAACTCTTCAACTACAATGACTAAATAGGGCAGCTCTTCAAAATAGTATTTTAAATTTTTCTTATTTTTTTCTTCATAATCTTCATTATTTTTTTTATGCGTTTCTTTTTCTTCACTCGAAATATTTTTAACTGATTCATTAAATGATTCTAATCCTCGTGCGCCAAATTTTGACATAGATCGATATCTTTTATCCATTTCTTTAACTGCCCATCGAAGTGCAGCTACTGCTTTTTGCGTTTCTACAATCGGTGGAAGTAGTAAGTGCGGTATTTGACTAAAGGCTGCTAAGTCCACTTGCTTTGGGTCAATTAATATCATCCGCAAAGTTTTAGGTGAATGTTTAAATAAAAGTGCGGTTATAGTCGATACTGTAAAAACTGATTTACCAGAACCTGTTGAACCAGCCACCAGTAAATGAGGCATCTTTCTTAGGTCGAAGATTTGTGGGTCACCATTTGTTTGTCTCCCTAGGGGAACGGGAAGTTTTGTGTCATCTTTCCAAAACATTTCTTCCGCTATTAAATCCTTAAGATAAACTGTTTCGCGAGTGGTATTGGAGCTTTCAATTCCAACCACATCTCTTCCTGGAATAGGTGCAATAATCCTTAATGATTCGCTTGATAGAGCAATCGCTAAATCGTTTTCCATACTAGTGATATTGCTGAGTTTAACTTCGGCGTTTGGTTTAAACTCTAACATCGTCACCGCTGGACCTGATTTAACAGCAACTACAGCACCTGTGACATTAAATAATTTTAGTTTTTCTGTTAGTTGTTCTGCTTTTTTCTTTAACTCTTCTTTATCCACTTTTGGACGTGAAGCAGGCGGATCTTCAAGTAGATTGAGTTTTGGCATATTCCAGTTTTCAATTCTTGTAGGAGCTTGAGCTCTCATGACTACTTTTCTCTTAGGAGATGTTGAAATTAAATGATCTGATGCAGAATGAGGCTTTTCTTTCTCTAAATCACTAGTTGCTGGATCTGAATTAATAATTAATTCATTCGCTTTTGAAAGAGATGTTTTTTTACTACTTACGATGCCCTTTACTCCTTTTTCCATAACCTCTTTGATTTTTAATTTAATTGAAGATTTTGAAGCAGTATTGATAGAACTATCATTTTCTCTATTTAAGTATTTTGTTTTGATAACGAAAAGCTGTTCTTTACTTTTAAATATTTTTACAAAGAACCCTTGCACAAATGTAGATATTTCTATGATACTTTTTTGAGTAAAAATAACTAGCATGACCGCAGCACTCATCCACAAAAATAGCTTTGAACCAAGAGGATTTAATATCCTCACTAATCCAACCCCGATGAGGTCACCAACAATACCTCCGATTTCAATTCCTTCCCCTAAAATTCGTGAATTTTTAAAGTAAATGTTTAGTAAACCAGAAATTACTAATACCAGCGCCACAAAAGGAATCACTTGAATTTTTCTATCTCCAGTTATGCGTCCTCGAACGCCCTCATAACCATAATAAGTCAAATAGGGAATAACTAACCAACTCGTTAAACCAAAAATATGAAAAATAGTATCTGACCAAAAACTTCCAACTAATCCACAAAGATTTGTCACTTTAACAAAAGTAAGGTGATTAAATGATGGGTCGCCAGGATTATAGCTTATTAAGGATAAAAGGGTTACTAACGCACCCAAAAGAAAGCTTATTCCTATGAGATCAGAATGAAACTTACCTAGCCATTTTTTCATATTCTTTTATCCCCATCGTTTTATAATTTAACTTATTTTCGCTTATAACTACTTCAAACTAAAGCTTTTCTCTTAGAGACTAGACGAACACCGACTATGGGCCTGCTCTGAATCTACAAAGCTTATAAATATGCTTAACTTTGTTTTTCTTTTGCATAAAATCAATTATACATAAATTAGGTTCTGATCCTAAATTTCGATTATCCTTTTTGCTCTATGTCTTCGCCTATGCAGGAAAGAGGAGTATCCCTTACTTTTTTCACCTTAATTACGATTAGACTGAACGTGCTTAGGTAATTACTATTTGGCTTCTGTTCATAGACAGCGAATTTCAGTCCTCCTTTATTATTATGAAAATAAATCACTTGGCGCTGTATTTTCATAATAAACTTTTCCTAAATCATTTTCTCTAGTATACAAGTTGAATTCGAATTTAGGAGATCTCCAATCAGAGATCAATTTTTAGGAGTTTTGTGATAAAAATAAATGAGGTTTTTTTTAGTATCCAAGGTGAATCCAGTTTTGCTGGATTTCCTACAGTTTTTGTCAGAACTACAGGTTGTAATCTAAGATGTACTTATTGCGATTCTAAATATTCTTATTACGAGGGCTCAAATAAAAGCCAAGAAGAACTTTTAAATCTCATCAAGAGCTTTGGTACAAAATATGTTTGTATTACTGGTGGTGAGCCCTTGCTTCAATCTAATATCTACTCTTTAATGAAAACTCTCTGCGACAATGATTTTGTTATTTCCCTAGAAACAAGTGGTTCAAAACTTTGTCATCAGGTAGATCAACGAGTTAAGATCATCCTCGATGTAAAAACCCCAGACAGTGGCGCTAAAAATTCCTTTAAATTAGAAAACTTAAACAATCTCAGTCCAACGACAGAGCTTAAATTTGTAATTTGTACTGAAAATGACTTTACTTGGGCTGAAGAATTCTGTCATAAGAATCAACTTTTCAGTAGTAATCCTGTTTTTTATAGCCCTTCATTCGGTCAAATTGATCCACAGTGGTTAGCAGAAAAAATTTTATCACAAAAGTCAAAGGCAAGATTACAACTTCAATTACATAAGTATATTTGGCCTCCAGATAAACGCGGAGTATAGAAATTTAATTATTAATTATTTTATGTGTTGCCAAAACAATTTTTCAGACGTAAAGAAATGTCCTATTTTTTAAACAATAAACACAAAGGAAGGGACACTATGTCTGTTAATTTGACGTCCAATGTAACTCCATCGAACCCAATACCACCTGTAGCTCTATCTGCAATTAACACAGCAGAGAACCTTTTCGTGGCTAATTTGTCTTCTATAAGCCTCGAAGAGCTTGTAAAAAGACGTCTTGAGGTTCATTTCCAGCATCAAGCAGCTGTTGATACAGATGCTGGTGGCTTGAAGCTTTATGATGTTGTTTTACAACAAGTTGAAAAGCCTCTCCTTGAGCTTGCTTTAAGAGCTACAAATGGAAATCAGGTTAAAACAGCCCAAATGCTTGGAATTAATAGAAATACTCTGAAGAAAAAAATTGATTCTTATAAAATACGCGTAAAACGCTTAAGCTAAGTTACTATTTATATTTTTTATAAAAATTTTTGATGCATTTTTAGTATCTAAAAATGATTTAAGCTAGCAAAAGAAATCCTTATGGGAAACTTAAGCTAGCTTTTTTTTTATTAATACTAATGTATTAAATTACCCTATTCAATAGGCTTTGTGTTTGTGAAAAATGATAATAAATTAATTTACTTAGAGTAGAAATTAAAAATTAGAACTATCAATATAATTTTAGCTGCATTAAGTTATTAAACACTTTATTCCCTTCACCTAGTAATAGTCTGATTGATGCTCTCAGCAGCATGGGTTATAACCTTATGAATTATGTCTTTTGATCCAAAGTTACCACCACAGAATATTGAAGCTGAACAGTCCATACTTGGTGCTCTCCTTTTAGATAAAGAGGCTTGGGATCAAATTTCAGATCTTATCATAGCTGAAGATTTTTATCGCCCAGCTCATCAAAAATTATTTTCGGCAATTGCCCATCTTCAAAGACACAATACAGAAGTAGATATTATTACTGTTCCAGATTATTTAAAATCTAAGGGTGAATTTGAACTTGTTGGCTCAGACTACATTATACAATTAGTACAAAATACAATTACAACTGCTAATATTGCTACTTATGCAGGTATTGTAAGAGAGCGCTCTTTACTTCGAAAACTTATTCAAACATGTACGGGCATTATTCAAAAAACTTATTCTCAAGATTTTGAATCGGTTGAAACATTTATAGATTCCGTAGAGGGTGAAATTTATAGAATAAGTGAGAGCCGTGAATCATCGGGGCTTACTGAAGCCTCTGATATCGTATTTAAAAGTATGGAAAAGATTGAACAACTTTACCATCAACAAGTGGATCTCACTGGAATTTCTACTGGTTTTAATCGTTTAGATCAAATGACTTCTGGACTTCATCCCGGTGAATTAACAATAATTGCCGCTCGACCTTCTATGGGTAAAACAGCATTTAGTTTGAATATCGCTCAACATGCAGCAATTAGGCATAAAAAATCTGTAGCCTACTTTTCAGTGGAAATGAGTAAGGAATCTGTCATGATGCGGGTTCTTGCTTCAGAAGCTAAAATAAATTTGAGTGATATTAGAAGCGGAAGAGTTCCTGACTCTGCCTGGCCAAAATTGGTTGCTGCCGCATCAATGGTGAGTGAATCTCCACTTTTTATTGATGATACCTCTGGTGTCAGTCCTGCAGAGATTAGGGCTCGATGCCGCAGACTTAAAAAACAAAGTGGTCTTGATCTTATCATGATTGATTATCTGCAAATTATGGATTTAAAACAAAAGGTCGAATCAAGAGAAAGAGCCGTATCAGAAATTTCTCGTTCACTTAAAGCCCTTGCAAAGGAACTTGAAGTACCTGTTATTGCACTCGCTCAGCTCAATCGCTCTGTTGAAGGACGAGCTGAAAAGAAGCCTATGCTCTCCGATTTAAGAGAATCAGGCTCTATTGAACAAGATGCTGATGTCATTATGATGCTCTATAGAGAGGGTTACTACGATCGCGCTGATGAAGGCAAAGCTGCTCACGCGGAAATTATTATTGGTAAACAAAGAAACGGTCCTACAGGCTCGGTAGACTTAAAATGGGAACCAAAATTTGGTCGATTCTGCGATGCTGATGACGCTCCACATGCGCCTGCTCCACCCCCACCAATACCTTTGAACCCTGGTGGTAAACCAAAGAACTTTGCACCAGGCGCAAACATTTAATTAGTTTTTATCAAATTAAAAACCGAAGCGTCCGATACAAAATTCGAACGCAACTTTAATTTCTGATGGTGTTGAGTATAGTTAATTAAATAACTAATTTATTAAAAAGTTATTATTCTCTCTCAACAATCACTTGAATATCACTTTGCAGGCCTTCACCTAACTTGATAATTGCCTTGTGTTGACCAAGCATTTTAATGGGTTCTTCTAAGTGAATGTCACGTCGATCAATTGAAAATCCCAATTTATCTAATTCTCTAGAAATGTCTGTTGTTGTCACAGCACCAAATAGTTTGTCACTTTCGCCAGCTGCAAGTTTAAATTTTACAGAAATACCCTTCATCTTATTTAGAAGAGCTTCTCTTTCTGCATTGGCCTTTTTCTTATGAATTTCAGCCACTCTTTTTAAATGTTCCCACTCACTCACTCGTTTTTCAGTGGCTTCTTGAGCTAACTTACGAGGAAACAAAAAGTTTCGAGCATAACCATCAGCTACATTTAATAATTCACCTACTTTACCTAAATTTTTAACATCTTTTTGTAATATTACTTTCATATAATCTCCTAATAATTTTACGGATTCAGTCGTATACGAACGAATCTTTTTCTAAATTCAACCCAGAAGTCTATCAATCCTATTGCCGCCACAAGAAAGAACAATTGAATTAAAAAAACAACATAGGTCATAAAACGAACCAAAAAACCTAATTTTAGTGCAACAAAGAAGGTCTCAATGACAGCAAGACCTTGAAGAAAATAAAGAACAACCATAACGTTAATTATATTTGTTGCTGTCATAGATAAAGGCTTACTGCCAACATCTATAAAGCTAAATAAAAAAGAGATCATAGCTATCCAAATAAAGCCTTCAGGTAATTTGAAATTAAGAAGGTTTAAGTGTTCAACTTTTTCTATTGGTAACTTCATTAGCTTTGTTATGGGTAGCTCAAATATTAAAGCTAAGGCTAAACTCAAAACGAGTAAAGCCACAAGCACCGAAGGCGCCTGACTAACTAATACCTCTGGATCTAGTTTTACACTTGAATTCATTTGTTGTGCTTGTTTCAAAATAATTTGAATTTGTTCATGAAGTCTCGTTGTAAGGTTTGTCCCCTTATAAATCAACCATTGCTGAGTCGCTAAAATCGTTGTTAAAGAACTAACAGATACAGCTATAAACCCTGCAATAAAAAGTTTTTTAAACTTTTCAAATATCTCTGAAAATAATCCAATCAAAAGGGTGATGCACATAAGACTTATTGCAATTGGAACCAAACCAACAAGAACTAAAAAAATCACCCCTATTGTAAACGCCAACCAAAAGGCAATTCTAGAATGATTTTTATAAGCTACTCGAATAATTGGTGCTACTAAAATAAATGGTAGAGCTGAACCTATGATGCTCATAATTACCATTAATCCAAGTTTTAAATATTGTCTTATTTGAGCCACCACTAAAATAACCTTTATTTTCTCGAAGAAGGTCCATCAGAGGACATTGAGGACATTGCAGCTCTTTTAGCTTGAATTTTAGCTTCTCTCTCTTTTTCTTTATTAGTGCTTTCAACAATAGCTTTTTTAAAAGTTTCTATATATTTAGATAAGGGTTCTCTCTCATCTAATCGAGTATGCATATATCGAATTACCTTATCGTTAATACGCATTGTTCGTTCAATTTCTGTAATTGCCGCTGGTTTTGAATCAAACGTAGAATGAAAAAAGATGGCTTTTCTCGCTTTTCCAATTTGATTGGCAAGGTTTCTTTTACCCCAAGTATCTAAAGAAAAAATTGAACCACCAAATTGCTCAATAATTCCTTTGTTTTTTCTGAATAACTCTTTTTGCTCTTCAAGAGTTGAGTCGGGGTGCATCAATACTACAACTTCATAATGACGCTTTTGCTCTTTTGTACTCATATTTATCCTTTCGGTTTAGCCAGCCCCCTTTCTAAAAGGGAGCAAGGACGATCTTTTTAAGATTGCATGGTCTAACATGATATTATCCACAGAACAAGCACGAAGATGAAATGAACCTTTACTAAAGTTAGAGCGAGAAGTAGATTTAACAAGCTCTATTTGCCCTCATAGCATATTCAAAATATCATTGAATTATGTATACTTACTTAGAAATTACAAGTGGGTCAAATAAAGGTATGGTCTATCGACTTCAGCCCAATCTTAGAGTAGGGTCATCGAATCAATGTGAAATTCAGCTTTTAGATACTGAGGTCCCTCCCGTTCACTCCATGGTCATGTTAGATCATAAAGACCAGCTTATTTTAGTCTGTACCAATGCCGTTTATGAAATAATTGCTAATGATAAATCTGTAAAAAAAACGGTTCTTTATGATAAAAAAATTCTACAAATATCAAACATACATCTTCGTGTCAGAGTAACTCAAAAACCTCTCGTTGGTGCTGTTGATCCTTTTATAATTAAAAACATGGAAACTCAAAATCTTACCAATTTAACTAATCATGATATTTTAGAAATAAATGATAAAACTAAAGCCACAGAGATTGAAACAACAAAATCCAGATTAATTAAAGAGCTCCAAATAATAATGGATTCATTTAATACCCCATTCCCCCATCCCCATACTTTTAAACTTTTTAAAAACCCTCTCTTACTTAAAGTTTTAACTGGCCCACAAGCAGATGATGAATATCTTATCTCTTGGGGTCCAAGAGACTTCGGACCACAGTCATTAGAGTTTCAACTAGAGTTTCCACCGTTTCCTGCCATACTCTTTACTCTCAGTCCAAATGCTGAAGGAGAAGTCATATTTTCAACAAACCATCCAAGCTTTGCATCTCTTAGTGGTCAGACTACCCCAACTGGTGCTATAACCAGTGGAAGTAAAATTATTGCTGGAAATTCAACAATTTCTATTGAATTTCCGAACAATACCAGAGGAGCTAATGGTCAAAGTTGAAAAAAAACTTGGTTTTTTTAAAAGTTATGATGGACATCAAATTTACTATGAAACCCGAGGAAAAGGGGAACCTATTGTATTTGTTTATGGTATTGCATGTCTAATGAATCACTGGAATCATCAAATTGATTATTTTTCAAAAACGCATCAATCCATTACTTTTGATTTAAGGGGACATCATAAAACCCTTAAACCACCCTCATTATTAGATTTATCAATAGAGACATTAGGAAAAGATTTAAAATCTCTACTCCATCATCTTAAGGTTCCAAAAGCTCATTTTGTTGGTCATAGTTTTGGTGCTCAAGTCATTTTAAGTGGATATCAAAGTCATCCTGAAATATTTCAATCTATAACATTCATTAATGGTTTTGCCACAAATCCAATTAAAGAAATGTTTGGCTTAGGTATCGTCGAAAAATTTTATTACTTTTTAAAATCCAGTTATACACAAAATCCAACTTTATGGAAAACTTTATGGAAACTAGGAGTCGAAAACCCTCTCGCTGTGCCCCTGACATCCATTGTAGGTGGATTTAATTTAAAGGTAACAAGTCTAAAAGACATTCAAGTTTATGTAAAGGGTGTGGCCAATATTGACCTTGATGTTTTTTTACATTTATTTGAAGAACTTATGTCCTTCGATGGGAACTCAATACTGAGTTCAATAGATTGTCCAACTCTTATCATAGGTGGCGAAAACGATAAAGTCACCCCGATGAAGTTTCAAGAATCTATGTCGAAAAAAATTCCCAATGCTGAGCTTTTAAAAGTCCCCTATGGTTCTCATTGTACTCAATTGGATTTTCCTGACTATGTCAATTTGCGACTTGAAAAATTTTTGAAACAACACTGAAGTAAAGTTTTTACACTCCAGTGTTGCTACATATTATGCCGAAAGTGAATTCATTAAAATTTATCTAAATGCAGCTTTTTTAATTTCAAAGCCAAAATCATTCACACTGCTATCAGACTTAAAGGTGAGTTTTACATAATCACCATCAATAGCAGAAGACCATCGATCACCAGCATCTCCTGAGATTTCACCAATTTTTTCGCCCTTACGATTTGTCAAAACTACAATATCATATCGTGCTTCTGTTTTAAATTGTTCAAATAATACCGCTATCTGATTTGCACCAGGAATTTCTACTTCCCAAGATTGAGTCGTATTCTCTTTATAAGGATGTTCTGTAGCAATACTCTGAGCTTGAAAATTAGTCCAATTTTCAGGGTCATTTGGATCAGGTGGCGCTTGCTCATTCATTAATGCAAGATAGGCATTAACTAATCCGTTGGATGCCGTTTTACCTTTTAACGATGGCATTGGTCTAGAAGTTCTGACGAGTCTTGTTCTTACTTCTTCAGGATTTAAATTTGGTTCATGTGACAACAAAAGTGCTACCACTCCTGTCACATGAGGTGTTGCCATAGAGGTACCTGACCATGAATCATAACCTCCAGGAATACTGCTGTAAACATTAACTCCAGGAGCAGAAACGTGAACTGTTTTTCTTCCATATGAAGAAAATGTAGCCAATTCACCACGATTATCAATTGCCGCAACAGATATAACATTAGGAAGATTATAAGTTGCAGGATAAGCTGGAGATTCATCATTATTTTGAGCACTATTACCAGCAGCAGCTGTAAATACAATTCCATGTTCTCCAGCTTCTTGAATTGCTTCTTTTAATGCTTCAGAGTAACCACCACCACCCCAAGAATTACTCATGATTTTAACACCCATTTTTGTGGCGTATTTAATAGCTTCCACGGCACCTTCAAGCGTACCTCCACCATCTGCGCCTAAGAATTTAACACCCATAATTTTAACATTCCACGCAACTCCAACGATTCCTGCTCCATCATTTCCTTTGCCACCAATTGTTCCTGAACAGTGGCTTCCGTGGCCATGATCATCCATTGGATCAGGGTCATGATTTGCAAAATCATATCCATGAATATCATCAATAAAACCATTATTATCATCATCAACACCTGGCGATCCATTAAGCTCAGCCATGTTTGTCCAAGCATTATCTTTTAAATCGCTATGAGTATAGTCCATTCCAGTATCAATTACAGCTATTAATAAATCTTGCTTTCCAGTTTCAATATCCCAAGCGGCTTCTGCACCAATATCAACGCCAGAAACTCCTTTGCTGTTTGATGAGTCTGGTTGACCATGATTAATCATACCCCAAAGTTTTCCAAGTTCAGGATCATTAGGAACTCTATTAATTCTATAAATATAATTTGGTTCTGCAAAAACAACCTGACTATTTTTCATTAATCTATTTGTAATAGCTTTAAAATCAGTTGGGTTTTTATCATTTATTTTTACAACAGCAAGGTCAGTATTTGAAATAAATCTTTTTACTTTAATATCCAGAGATTTTTCAAGGGCATTTACATTTTTTTGTACTGATGCTCCTTTTTTCAATTTCAGTATGTATTCACCTGGAACAGCTTCTGGATTTGAAGCCATTACCTGACTTACGGTCATTAACAGAAAACACGAAACAATCTTTCTTAAACCTTTCACAACTACCCCTCCTTAGTGATGTCACTCCCATTGCGACATTGGTTGAATATTATCAGTATGACATTAAAAAAGATCCCGTAGGAAGGGCTATTTTTTAAATAATTATATTTATATTGATAGATAAATATTATTTATAGTTCTTACCTAAGAACGCCTGACTTTCGACTAAGTTGAGGTCACATCAAAAAATTATCCATCACCCAATTTTTGATTCACTTCATGTTTATTAATAGTGGCTTTTATAAATTCTTTATTCATTCTAGCAATTGTTGTTAAATCAATATCTTTTGGACAAGAGGCTGAACATGCGCCAGTACTCGAACAAGCACCAAAACCTTCTTTATCCATCTGCGCTACCATATTTAAAACTCGTTCTTCACGTTCAATTTGACCTTGTGGTAATAGTGATAAATGTGAAACCTTTGCGCCAGTAAATAACATTGCCGAAGCATTTTTACAACTTGCTACACAAGCACCACAACCAATACAAGTTGCCGCTTCAAATGCTTCATCTGCATCTCGTTTTCTAATTGGAATATTATTCCCATCTCGAACACTGCCTGTATTAACAGAAACATACCCACCAGATGAAATAATTCTGTCTAGTGAAGTACGATCCACCATTAAATCCTTTATAATAGGAAAAGATTGAGCCCTCCATGGCTCAAGTACAATTTTATCACCATCTTTAAAGTGTCGCATATGAAGTTGACAGACTGTAGTCGAGCGAAGTGGTCCATGAGCTTGACCATCAATCATAAATCCGCAGCTACCGCAAATGCCTTCTCGACAATCATGATCGAAAACTATGGGATCACCACCATCAGATATAATTTTTTCATTAACAGAATCAAGCATCTCTAAAAAAGAAGCGTCTGAGGAAACTCCTTTTGCTTGGTACTCTACAAATTGACCTTTGGACTTTGGTCCTGCTTGTCTCCAAACTTTTAAAATTAAATTTAGAATCTTTGCCTGTGTGGAAGCCATACATCACCCCAATTAATAATTCTTATTTATCAATACTGTTAACTTATTTATAACTTCGTGTTGCTAATTTAATGCTTTCAAAATGAAGATCTTCTTTATGCAAAATTTGTTTTTTCTTTTCATTTTGCCACTCCCATGCAGCAACATAACAAAAATTGACATCATCACGTTGGGCCTCTCCCTCAGAAGTTTGACTTTCCTCCCTAAAATGACCTCCACATGATTCTTTTCGTTGAAGAGCATCTTCGCACATTAATTCGCCCTGTTCCAAAAAGTCTGCTACACGACAGGCTTTTTCAAGCTCAGGGTTAATATAGTTCGCATCTCCTGGAACTTTGACATTATTCCAAAACTCTTCACGCAATTTTGGAATGGCACTTAGGGCTTTTTTAAGTCCCGCCTCGTTACGACTCATTCCACAATATTCCCAAGTGATATGCCCGAGTTCTTTATGAAAGCTTTCAACTGTCCGGTTACCCTTAATAGACATCAATTTGGTAATTTCTTGCTGAATACTTTCCTTGGTTTCTTTAAAAGAATCATGATCGGGTGTGACTTTTTCTAACTTTGAACTCGCAAGATAATTTCCTACTGTATATGGAAGAATAAAATATCCATCGGCCAAACCTTGCATTAGTGCAGAAGCGCCTAGGCGATTGGCTCCGTGATCTGAAAAATTAGCTTCTCCAGCTACAAATAAGCCTGGAATTGTACTCATTAAATTATAATCTACCCACAATCCTCCCATAGTATAATGGGGCGCAGGATAAATCATCATAGGATTTTTGTAAGGATTTTCTCCAGTAATTTTATCATACATTTGAAGTAGATTTCCATAGCGAGCGGCAATGGCGGATTCACCTAAACGATTGATCGCGTCTCTAAAATCAAGGTAAACTGCCACTCCAGTTGATCCAACTCCTCGACCTTCATCGACGCGGTACTTGGCTTGTCTTGAGGCAACATCTCTAGGAGCTAAATTACCAAAACTTGGATAAATACGTTCGAGATAATAATCCCGATCTTCCTCTCGAATATCATTTGGTAGACGCTTATCTCCTTTATTTTTTGGTACCCAAACTCGGCCATCATTTCGAAGTGATTCTGACATAAGAGTTAGTTTAGATTGATTATCTCCATGAACAGGAATGCAGGTAGGATGAATTTGAGTGTAACAAGGATTTGCAAAAAAAGCTCCTCGCTTATGAGCTCTCCAAGCAGCCGTCACTGCACAAGCCATAGCATTAGTAGATAAATAAAATACGTTTGAATAACCACCTGTTGCTAAAACTACAGCATCCCCAACATAAGATTCTATCTCACCGGTAAGTAAATTTCTACAAATAACTCCTCGAGCTTTGCCATCAATGACTACGAGGTCCAGCATTTCACGACGATAGAGGAGCTCTACTTGCTTAGCTTCTACTTGTCTCATCATCGCTGAGTAGGCTCCAATGAGTAGTTGTTGTCCTGTTTGCCCACGAGCATAAAATGTTCGACTAACTTGCGCACCCCCGAAAGATCGATTTGCTAATAATCCAGAGTAATCTCGAGCAAAAGGCACACCCTGCGCCACGCATTGATCTATAATATTAACAGACACTTCAGCTAATCGATGAACATTTGCTTCTCTAGCTCTGAAATCTCCACCCTTGATGGTATCATAAAAAAGTCGATGCACCGAATCACCATCATTTTGATAATTTTTTGCAGCATTAATACCACCTTGAGCTGCAACAGAATGCGCTCTTCTGGGGCTTTCATGAACACATAAAGCTTTTACATTATATCCCATTTCCCCTAGAGAGGCCGCGGCACTAGCACCAGCTAATCCTGTACCAACAACAATAACATTGTATTTTCTACGATTTGCAGGATTCACAAGTTTCATTTCAAACTTGTATTGATTCCACTTATCTTCCATCGTACCCGAGGGGATTTTTCCATCTAATATTGACATAAGATAACTTCCTTAATTTAAAAAATAAACATAAATTGGTTGTGCTAAAAAACCACCACCGACAATAAATGCATAAATAAGTCCAAGTAGTTTTATTTTTTTATCGTGAGCTCTGTTTTTAATCCCAAAGGATTGAAAAAGTGAAATTACCCCATGGCTTAAATGAGCCGTCAGCAAAAGAACACAAATGCTATAGCCCACCACAAAACCAGGTTGTGAAAATACTTCTACAACTAAACGATAGATATCTCTCATTTCAGTTCCATGAACATTAACGGTATAATAAGTTCCAAATTTAAATGTGATAAGATGATAAACAATAAAAAACAAAATAATGGTTCCATGAAGTATCATAGTACGAGAGGCCCAGGTGGTTTTTTTCTCTCCCGTGGCTTGAACATGATATCTTGAACCCTTGGCGATTTTATTTTTAATAGTTAAACGAAGTCCCATTAGTACATGCGAGCAGAGAGAAAAAAGTAAAGCGCCTTCAGCAAGATAAATAATATTTCCGCTGGTCAAAGCATGACTGTAACTATTATAAGCTTCCGCTCCAACAAACAGCAGGAGATTTCCAAGCATATGGGCCATTACAAATCCAACCCAAATTAGACCACTGGCTCCCATTATAAATTTCATTCCTACCGTTGATGTTAAAAAACACAGTTTTCTCACCATGAGCTTATGACTCCCTCTTCAAAATTTGTGAAGAAATTTTAGCTCGTAGATATTTCTTTGTCTATATTACTTAAAATAATAATTATTTCACTTTCGTAACTTGTTGCGGCTAAAATTATCAATTCCTCATATTAATATCGATTAATCTAATGATATAAAAAAGGTCAAAAACCAGCTTGAGCGCATTACTATTGAAAACTTTAACATCATAAGGTGAACTCTATGCAATACTGTAGACAAGTACTGCTTAGAAAATGTTTGAAAATGTCTAATACAAAGTGCCCTGAAATTGATTGAATGATACATACTCTCAGTACGTCGCGGTGAAGCGAAAGTTAAAGTAAAGAAGACAATGATACTTTTTCAAACAATTACTTACATGAATCTTTGCAGAGTTAATGATTTCCGTTCTGTATATTCAAGTTGACGGGTGACAAGGAAGGACACTTGCTTTCAAAGCTAATTCGAGTTAAGCACATCACTCTGAGAAATGTGGTTTTGACAAGTGGAGTTACTTTTAAAATACTCAAGACTACTTAGAGAGTCCTGAAAAACAGCATAAAAAATATGAGGTTAAAATGAAAATTTTTGTGTGTATCAAGCAAGTTCCCGATACTGAAACAAAGATCAAAATATCTCCTGAGTTAAGTGGGATTGATACCAATTCAGTTAAATGGATTATTAATCCCTACGATGACTATGCTCTTGAAGAGGCTGTAAAACTGAAAGAATCTATTCCTGGATCAAGTGTTACTGTTTTTTCCATTGGTCCCAAAAAAAGAGTGATTGATTCACTTCGAACAGCCTTTGCAAAAGGTGCTGATGAGGGTGTCGTTATAGATGCTCCAGATTTTATTGACTCATTATTGACATCAAAAGCTTTAGCCGCAGCAATTAAAAAAGAAGGGGATTTTGATCTTATTATAGCAGGTAAATCTGCCCTTGATGATAATGCCTCTAGTGTTGGACCAATGCTTGCACAAATTCTCAGCATACCACATACCTCGGTTGTTTCAAAACTTACCATTTCTGAAAATACCTACGTTGCTGAAAGAGAGGTAGAGGGAGGTACTATTGAAATTGCTCAAATGAAAGGGCCATCACTTATTACTGCTACAAAGGGACTTAATACACCACGATTTGCGAGTCTTCCCGCGATCATGAAAGCAAAAAGTAAACCGATAAAAGAACTTGATCTTGGTATTCTTGGTATTGATGCTAACTCAAGTACTAAATTTACACAATTTCGATTGCCACCGGAAAAACCTGCAACCAAAATTATCAGTGGAGATGTCTCAACCCAAGTCCATGAATTAGTTCGACTGTTAAGGGACGAAGCAAAAGCTCTTTAATACTTTGGTAATCCGTGCTGTGCTGACTTAGAAAATAAAAAGCAATATTTCACGTAAAATATAAAGGAATAATCTATGTCTAAGGTTTTAATTTTTACTGAACATCAAAATGGAACCCTTAAAAGAAGTGCACTTGAGCTACTTTCCTTTGCTGCTAAAGAATCATTAGATATTTCAGCTCTAGTTATTGGTTCCGACTCTACATCTGTTATTGCTGATTTAGGAAAATGGGGAGCCACCCATGTATATCAATTAAGTGATAATCAATTTAATCAATATAACCCTCAGCTATTTGAACAAGCTTTTACTGAAGCCATCAAGATCTCTAAACCAGATTTAATTTTAGCTTCTTGCTCATCTCTTGGAAAAGATTTGTTTCCAAGGCTTTCGGCTCATTTAAATTTTTCCTGTGCCAGTGATTGTACTAATTTATTAATTAATAATGGAAAAATCATAGCTACAAAACCACTATATTCAGGCAAATGTTTCGCTGATGTTCTATTCGAATCAACCCCAGTCATTTTGATGAGAGCAAATCAACTTCCTGTTATTGATAAACCAAATAAAAATAATGTGCCTACAATAAGTGTTATCTCTACGCCGCCGATGGATCTGAAAACTTTAATTAAAAATATTGTGAAAGGCACTTCACAAAAGCTTGATCTTACCGAAGCCAACATCATTGTCTCAGGTGGACGGGGTTTTAAAGGACCAGAGAATTTTAAACTACTGAATGACTTAGCTGATGTATTAGGTGCTACAGTTGGTGCTTCTCGTGCTGTCGTTGATGCTGGTTGGGTCCCTCACGAAATTCAAGTGGGTCAAACTGGTAAAACAGTTGCTCCAACGCTATATATCGCAGCTGGTATTTCAGGAGCTATTCAACATTTAGCTGGAATGAGTGGTAGTAAAGTAATTGTTGCCATAAATAATGATCCAAACGCACCGATTATGCAAAAAGCAACTTATGGAATTGTGGGTGATCTTTTTGAAGTGTTACCTCAATTAACAGAGGAGTTTAAGCGAGTTCTTCGACACTAGTTCACTGAATATTAAGATCAGAGGGTTTTATTTGATCAAATCATTTATTAAAAAAAAGATCTTACCTCATCTTACACTGTTTATTCTTAAACTACTTTGGTGGAGTTGGAGCATTGAACTCATTGAGCCCCCAGAGTTACTCTTATTATTAAAAGAAAAAAAACCATTTCTCCTCGCACATTGGCATGGAGACGAAATTATTCTTCTACCATTGGTAAAACGCTACCGACTTGCAACAATTACATCTACATCAAAAGATGGCGAATTAATGACTTGGATCGTATCAAAATTAGGTGGCGTTAGTAGTCGTGGTTCATCAACAAGAGGCGGAGTGACCGCCCTTAGGGGGCTCATTAAGTTTATGAAAAAACAAAACTACAATTCAAGCCTTGCTGTTGATGGCCCTAAGGGACCTATTTATAAAGTAAAGCCAGGAATTTTTGAAATTTCACGATTGGCAAATGCTCCTATTTTTTGGGCAGGAGTGAGTGCAAGTCATTACCATATTTTTCAAAAAGCTTGGAATAAAGCCCTACTTCCATTGCCTTTTTCTAGAGTAAAAATTCAATGGTTTGGACCTATGAAACCGATAGCAACAGAGCAAAATCCACGATCACCCGAATTAGCTGCAGAACTTGAAGAAGCTTTATTATTGGCAAAGCAAATTTCATCCATTTAGTATCAACAGATATTTAGCACCACTTTTAAATACTTGGGAAAGCCATCTAGTAATTTGAATGAACTTAAAATACCACTTTTTTCCAATTTTACTATTGCACAAAATAAATGAAAATTTTTATTTTTTTTTCGTTTAAATGCCATTTTATCATTAAAAATTAAGACATAAGGCATCAATAAAATTGGACAAACTCCATTTCTAGGTGTTAGCCTATTTTATAGGTACACAACATGAGGGTATATTATGAATTACATCGTATTTATAAAGCAGCTTTTATCTTTTTTAGTGATATTGAATTTTAGTACGAACCTCTTAGCTGGAAATGATTCGGACGTCGTCGCTATTATTAATTCAAAGACTCTCACTCTCGGTGAGTTTATGAAAAAATATAATGAAGTTAGAACTCAAACCTTAAATCCACCATCAAAAGAGGATTTTTTAGAAGATCTAATTCGATATTATGTTGGTTTACAAGAAGCTGAAAGTAAGGGACTCCGAAATGACCCTGTGATAAAAGAAAAAATGGAGCAAGAGCTATATAAGGGACTTCTAGAGAAAACACTTGGACCTGAAGTATCTAGCATAAAAGTAAATGATGAACAAATGAAAGCTTGGTACAAAAATAGTCCAGAAATTCGCACAAGCCATATCCTTATAGAATTTAAACCTGGCTCTAAACCTGAAGAAATTGAAGTAGCAAAAAAAAGAGCACAAGAAATATATGACAAAGAAGTTAAAAACAGCAAACGACCCTTTGAAGAGTTAGTTCGACTTTTTTCTGATGATCCATTAAGTAAACAAACAGGTGGAGATATTGGTTGGCAAAACCGTTTAACTTTAGTTCCCAGTTATTATGAAGCCGCTTTAAAAATGAAACAAGGTGAAATAAAAGGATTAATTGAAACCCCTTATGGTTTCCATATCATTAAATTAACGGGTAGAAACACATTTGAAAACGCAAATAAAAGACAAATCAGAACAGCTGTCTTTGATGAAATCAGAAGACAAAAATTTAATAAGTACTTTGAACAATTAAAAAAGAACTATAAAATTAAAACAAATGTGAAATTATTGAAATGATTTTTTTTTATAGGCGACTTCAAAAGATATTTTTTTTTGGAGGCGCTTTAATTCTTTGCTCATGCACTTGGAATGAAACAGCAATTCAACACAAAGTTGTTGTAAAAGTAGACTCACAAGAGATGACTTCAAAACAGTTTGCTGATGAGCTAGCACATCGTTTGTCAAAATATGATGCCCTAACTGCAAAAGATACAAAAATTATTGCACGAACCAAAGAGTCTATATTAAATGATTTTATTATGTCTTCTGTTTTGCAAAACTGGGCAAAAAATAATAATATTCAAATAAGTAAAGATCTTCTAGATTCAGAAATAAAATCAATCCGATCTGGTTTTCCAGATGAATTCTCATTTAGAGAAGAGTTATCACGTCAAGGTTTATCAATTCATCAATGGCAAAAAACAGTTGAAAATCGATTAATTGAAAAAACCGCATTTGAATCAATTCAAAAGGATATTGCACCTCCCAATGAGGAAAGTATAAAAAAATATTACGAATCTAATAAGCAAAAATACAAAAGCCTGGATAAAATATATCTTCAACAAATAGTTCTCGCGGAAAAATCAGATGCTGATAAAATAGCTAGTTCTTTAAAAAATGGTAAATCATTTGAAAGTCTTGCAAAACAGTTTAGCGTCACCCCTGAAGGAAAAAATGGTGGTACTATAGGCTGGGTTGAGCGCGGTACTTTGGAAATTTTCGATAAAGCTTTTAGTCTTCCTATTGGCATCCCAAGTGAGGTTATTCAAAGTCCCTACGGTTTTCATATAATGCTAGTACAAAAAAAGTCACCCGCAGGTATCGCCCCATTAAATACAGTGCGTGATTCTATAAAAAGGGAATTAGCTTCCCAAAATGATCAAGTTCATTTTACAACTTGGTTGAGCCAGCAAGTAAGGAGTTTACATGTATTCAAAGACCAAAAACTTATTGACGGTATGTCAGTTGAAACCCGTAAAGAATAATCTAACATTCATTTTTGCAAGTTTTCTACTTACAGGGTTTTATTCCTATGCCAGTGTATTAGTGGAAAAAACTGTAGCCATAGTTAATAATGAGCCTATTTTACAATCAGACCTTAATCAACTTGATGGACGACTGCAGAAAGCTTCGATGATTGATGACTTGCTTTTATTTGATCAAACAACAGATTCATTAAGAAAAAATCAAGCGGCCCAACTTCAATTTTTAATTAATGAGAAAATTATCGATTCTGAAGTAAAACGTCATAATTTAACAATCACAATGGACCGTGTAGATCAAGAAATTAAAGATATCGCTAAAAGAAATAACATGAACAAAGATGATCTTTTTAAAAATATTCAAATGCAGGGAATTAGTATTCCTGATTATCAATCTTTTATGAAACTAAGAATTGAACGACAGTCTGTTGTAGAACAAGAAGTTACATCCAAAATCAGACTCAGTGATGATGATATTCTCGCTTATTATGCAAATGAATCTGGAAGAAAAATCAGTAAAATTGTTGAATATACTCTTTCTCATATTTTCTTTTCACCACAAAAGGGTAGTCCCAATGAGGCTCTTGAAAGAGCTAAAAAAGTTTTAGAGCAAATCAAAGGTGGAGCCTCTTATGATACGCTTTTAGGTAAAAATACAGAGGAACAAAATTCAAGTAACGGTTTTCTAGGAACTTTCAAATCGGGAGAGTTTTCTCCAGAAATGGAAAAGGCGGTTCGTGATTTGAATGTAGGTGAAATTTCTGAAATTGTACGTTCTCGCACAGGCTTTCATATTATCAAAGTAACAAATAAGAAATTGGTAACAGATCCTGAATTTGAAAAAACTAAGGAGAAATATAGAGGACTCTTATTTGAAAAAGTTTTTAAAAGACAATTTAAAGCTTGGCTAGATTTAAAAAGAGAAGAATCAACAATTAAAATTAACTGACTATTGATTTAAATTAGACAAGCAAGGCAAAAATAAAATTTCGATTAATATTTTTCAGGATATCACTTCAGAGATAGAAGTGCACTTCTACCTTTTTGAAGCCGCAAATTCAATAGTTCGAGATAACAATTTGGAAAAAACAATTATCCATGGAATACTTTTTTTCAAACATGGTATGTTATTAAATTAAATGCTAAATATGCCACTTAAAATGTAGGAACTAATAATAATGAAAAAGAAAATTATTTCTATAACTACTGGTGATTTAGACGGTGTTGGATTAGAAGTTACAATAAAAGCACTTCATAAACTATCCAAATCCAATACAATCTTTTTAATATTTCAAGGAAGAAACATTAATAAAGAACTATGGAAACCACTTCCTAAAAAAATAACGCTCTCTACTACCTCTCTGGATGTAGCATTAAACGAAGCAAAAGCAAAAAAATCACAATATCAATATATAGAGATCCTTTCTTCTGACAGTCCTGCTAATTGGGTCAAAGAATCCGCACAACTATGTCTCGACAAGGTTATAAATGGTATGACCACCGGTCCAGTTTCTAAAAAAACTTTTATTGACGCCAACTTAGATAGTGTTGGCCATACCCCTTTGTTGAGTAAAATTTGTAGTACTTCAAAAGTTTTCATGGGTTTTTTGGGGCACTCTTTTAATGTTATTTTACTTTCAGGACATATACCTATTAATCAAATTGAATCTTCTCTTAACACTCAATTACTGACTTCCGGATTCCAAGTGATATTAAAGTGGAGAGAGGAATGCTTGCCGAAACAGTTTATTAAGCTTCCTCTTGGGGTCCTAGGACTTAACCCTCATAATGGAGAAAATGGACTCATTGGAGATTTCGAAGCTAAATATTTAAATGACCTGATTCAAAGCCAGAAAGTTTTAAAGGGCCCACTTGTCCCTGATGTCGCTTTTTTTAAAGAAAACTGGAACAAATACTCCTTTTTTATTGCCCTGTACCATGATCAAGGGTTAATTCCGTTTAAAATGATTCACGGTCGAACCGGTGGATGTCATGTTAGCGTTGGACTTCCAATTGTTCGAACAAGTGTTGACCACGGAACAGCTAAAGATATTTTCGGTAAGAATATCGCAAAACCAGAATCAATGGTTGCCGCTCTTAAGTGGTGTGAAACCATAATTAGTAGAAAGGACGCATTCCATGGCTTATGATTCCGTAATTTTTAGAGAATATGATATTAGAGGTATTTTTGAAAAAGAATTTGATCTAGAATTTGCTTATGATCTCGGAAGAACTTATGCCACTTACCATAACCAACAAACCAAACTTGAGAGTTCAACTATTGCTGTAGGTTATGATGCTCGAATTTCATGTCCTGCTATTTTTAGAGCCTTATCTAAAGGCTTAAATGATGGTGGTTTGAGTGTTTTAAACTTAGGACTTGTTACAACTCCTATGAATTATTTTGCCAATTTTTCTTTGAACGTGACTGGTTCTATTATGATCACCGGAAGCCATAATCCTCCTGATTATAATGGCTTTAAAATTTGTCTGCAAAAAATAACTCTTTTTGGTTCTGATATTCAAACTCTTAAGACAATTTTTGAACAACGATCATGGTATAATGGTCCGATTGGTCAAACTAATGATTTTAATATATTTCCACTTTATATCGATCGCTATCAAGATGAGTTTAATAAACTTAATCCTATAAAAGTTGTGTTAGATTGTGGAAGTGGAGCTGCTGGAGTTATAGCTAGAAAATTATTTAATAGTGTTGGAATCAACCCAACTATTTTATGTGAAGAACCGGATGGTCGATTTCCTATTCATCATCCAGATCCCACAGTTGAAAAAAATCTGATTATGCTTAAAGAGGCCGTATTAAAAGAGAATGCAGCAGTAGGAATTGGTTTTGATGGAGATGCCGATCGTATTGGACTTGTTGATGAAAAAGGGCGAATGATCTACGGCGATGAACTAATGGTTATCATTTCCCGAGATGTTTTGAAACATAAAAAGGGTGCAAAGATAGTGGGTGATGTAAAATGTTCTGATCGTCTTTATGCCGATATTAAAAATAATGGAGGAGTGCCCATTATGTGGAAAACTGGGCATAGTTTGATCAAAGATAAAATAAAAAAAGAAGGTGCTCCTTTTGGTGGCGAAATGAGTGGTCATATATTTTTTGCAGATAGAAATTATGGTTACGATGATGCTGTTTATGCAGGCTTAAGAGTGGTTGAGATTCTATCAAAAACGGGGAAACCATTATCAGAATTATTGGATGGACTACCACAATCATTTAATACGCCTGAAATTAGAATTGATACTACAGAAGAAAAAAAGCTACTGATTGTTGAAAAATTAAAAGAAAAATATTCGAAAAATACTGAAGAGTACACAGTTAATATGCTCGATGGTGTTCGAATTTCTTTCAAGGATGGATGGGCCTTAGCAAGAGCTTCAAATACGCAACCAGTTTTAGTTCTTAGATTTGAAGCTAATTCTGAAGAAGGTCTTAAGAGAATTCAAGGTTCTATCGAAAGCATAGTTAAAGCTTATTTATGATATATCTAATAGTGAGTAGTAAATAATTACTCACTATTGTCGTTCTTTTAAAAAGCGTTTATTTCTATAGAATAAAAATAAAAAAAGCGGAGAACAAAATTGTCTCCGCTTAATTCTAATGTAAACAAAATACTACTTATGGATATTAGATCTTATTATTAATAAATAGTGCGATCAAGAAAGCCAAGATCACAAGAGCCTCAATCAGGGCAAGAGCAACAATCATTGGTGTGAAAATTTTATCTAATGCTGCTGGATTTCTTGCAATACCTTCAAGAGCTGCAGCTGCTGTCTTAGATTGTGCTTGTGCTCCACCAAATACGGCAATACCAATAGCTAAACCCGCTCCGATTGCTAACATTCCAGAATTGCTTCCAGCTGTAGTAGCTGCTGCTGCAGCGCCTTCTTCAGCGAATGCTGGAAGAGCAGAAACTAGTGCAAGTATAATAAGTGACATTTTTTCTAATACATTTCTCATGGGATAATTCTCCTTTTTATTTTTAATTACTGTTTTTATAAAAATTAATGTTCGTGCGCAGTGGCCATTGAAATATACACCATGGAAAGTAGCGTAAAGACAAAAGCTTGAATAAAACACACAAAAATACCTAATAAATAAAATGGGATGGGAATAGCAATTGGTACAAGATCAAGAAAGACACCAAGTACAGTGTGATCACCCAACATTACGTTTGCAAGACGCATAGACAAACTAAACGGTCTAATAAAATTAGAAACTAATTCAATAGGAAGCATAATTACAGCTAATGGTAAGAACGGACCCAAAAAATGCTTTAAATAATGAATACCATTCTCTTTCAAGCCGTAATAATTATATGCGGCAAAAGAGAATAATCCCATAGAAAAAGTAAGATTAATATTTTCTGTTGCAGGAACAACACCGGGCAAAACACCCATAAGATTGTTTACTAGTATGAAAGTAAAAAGTGCGGCAAAGAATGGAACAAATTTTCGGCCTTGGTGACCAATAATCATATCTACTAAGCTCACAATAAATTCAGTTAACAGTTCAAATATTCCTCTCAAAGAAAATCTTCCTACAGGAATAACAGCATTATCGCCAACTCCTAAAGCTTTTCTTCCAGCAATTGCTGCAATAATCAATAGTGTTGAAACTACACCAACAGTAGCGACATGAGCCAACTCATGACCAACACCAGGAACTAGATTTGCCCAAGTAAATGACATTTTAACCTTTTACTCTATTTAGATAATAAGAAATCGGTCTATTTCATACATTAATCAATACATTAATATCAACAAATTTTTTAATTTGCTTAATTTTTATTCATCTTTTTAAGCATAAAAAGTACATGCGCAAACCAACCACCAAGACCGATAAAGGTAATAATTATTGTGAATAATCCTTTTGTTTGAAAAGTTTTATCCAGAATGTCACCTAACCACACTGATGCCAAAACAACACCTACTGCTTCGAAACCAACACCTATAAATACTAAGCCCTTATTCTTCATTTTTTAAGTCTCTTTTTTGGTTGATTTAATAAACGATCTTTTAACTTTTTAATTCTTAATTCGATATATTCTTTAGGTTGATAATAATCTTTTAATGATTCAAGAACTCTTAGAGCTTCTTTATAAACACCTAATTCTTCATAACAAAGTGCCAAATTGATTCCAATATTGTCTTTTTTAGATCGAATTGGAAACTTTACTAACATTTGTTCTAATGCTTTGGCTGCTTCTGGATATTTTTTTAGTGACTGTTGTATATTGGCCTGCAGTAAATATACGTCAAAAACCTGGTCCTCAGAAACATCATGTTCTACTAAAATACTACTCGCTTCACTCCAAGATTGAGAAAATTGTCCTAAATAGTAATAAGATCTCGCAATTGCTAATCGAACTCTTAAGTTTTCTTCTTTTGGCAAGTTACCTGTTAAGAGCTTGCTGTACTCAATTAAAGCTTTGTCATACCAAGCTAAGTTATCAAAATATATCTGTGAGATTTGACTTTGAGATTTCCAACGTTCTTCAGGGTTAGTCGAATATAAAATTAAAAACTTTAAGACATCTATCGCTTTTTCATAATTCTTTGTATCATAGAGTAGTATTTTAATACTTTCTCTGGCTGCACGAAGTGAAGTTGGAGTACCAGGTTCCCTTTTCATTGATTTATCAAATTCAATTATAGCTTCTTTAAAATCACCATTAGATTGATATTTAATACCCCGATTAAATTCCTTTTGTTGCCGTGATTCACAGCTTAAATTTAAAAATAAACAAATAAATAGAATAGGAATTAAATGTAATTTCACTGGTAATCCAACAAACCTATCTTTTGCTAAAAATAGATCTCTTCATTTTAACAAAGAGATCCAACTACAAGTATAAATCTAAATATCTTTAATGAATACTAGGCTCACCATTAGTCACATTAGTAGCTTCTTCTGGCACAACGGCTGTATCTAATAATGACGCAACACCAGTTACTAATTCTTCTTTATTAGTATTTAGAAGTCTTACGCCTTCAGTATTTCTTCCAATCACAGATATTTCACCACATCTCGTTCTTATAACCTGTCCTTTATCTGTTGTAATAATGATTTCATGTTTATCACTCACGAGTTTAGTCGCAACAACATTACCTACTTTATCTGTAATTTTTTGAGTGATTAAACCAATCCCACCTCGACTTTGCACTCTATAGTCTGCTACAGATGTTCTTTTGCCAAACCCCTGTTCTGTTACCATGAGCAGCGTATCGGTCGTATCTTTAGTGATGATTTCCATACTTACTACAATATCACCTTTACCAAGAGTGATGCCTCGAACACCTCTCGCTGATCGTCCCATAGACCTGACATCACCTTCATCAAATCGAATTGACATACCTTCTTTTGTAGCAACAAAAATTTCACTTTGACCATCACTCAATTTGGCCTCAACAACACTGTCTTCGAGATCTGTTGTGAGTGCAATAATTCCGGCTTGTCTTGGATTAGAAAATGCTTCAAGTGGTGTCTTTTTAATAACCCCTTGTTGTGTAATCATGACTACAAATTTTGTATCGCTAAACTCTTCAACAGGAAGTACAGCTTTCACTTTTTCATTAGCACCCATATTTAGAACGTTCGCAATTGATTTACCTTTTGAAGTTCTATTTCCAAGTGGCAGTCTGTGTACTTTTACCCAATAAATTTTACCTTTGTCGGTAAAAACTAGTAATGTGGTTTTTGTACTCGCCATAAAAATATTAACCACAAAATCTTCGTCTCGTGTTTCAATACCTTTAAGGCCCTTTCCACCACGTTTCTGAAGTCGATATTCATCTGGTGACATTCTCTTAATATATCCTGTATTTGTATAAGTCACTATCATGCTCTCTTGAGCGATCAAATCTTCATCTTCAATGTCTTCAGAACTACCTTCAAGTTTAGTTCTTCTTTCATCGCCATATTTTTCTTTTATTTCTTCTAATTCATTCACGATGATTTTGTAAATTTCTTTTACATCTGAAAGAACCATATTTAACCATTGAATGAGATCCATTAATTCTTTTAATTCGAGTTCTATTTTTTCTCTTTCAAGACCCGTCAATCTTTGTAGGCGCATTTCTAAAATTGCTTGTGCCTGCCGTTCACTAAAACTAAATGTTTTAATAAGTGATTCTTTAGCAATATTTGCTTCTTTAGAAGCTCTGATAACTGCTATGACAGCATCTATTTTATCAAGGGCCATCTTTAATCCTTCAAGAATATGAGCCCGATCCTTTGCCTTTACTAATTCAAAAATACATCTTTTGGTAACTACTTCTCTTCGATGATCAATAAAGGCCTGAAGCATTCCTTTTAAATCAAACATTACAGGCTGATTATTGGCATCAAGAGCCAACATCATAATCCCGTAACTAATTTGCATTTGGGTAAACTTATAAAGACGATTTAGAATGACACTCCCATTTTCATTTCGTTTTAGAGTGATAACAATTCTCATACCCTCACGTGAAGACTCATCTCTAATATCAGCGATACCTTCGATTTTTTTCTCATTCACTAAATCAGCAATACTCTCAATAAGTTTTGCTTTATTCACTTGAAAAGGAATTTCAGAAACAATAATTTCTTCGCGGTCTTTTCCTTGCACAATTTCTGCAACCGCTTTTAATGTAATAATTCCTTTACCTTTTTTGTAAGCTTGCAAAATTCCTTCTCGACCAGCAATGATACCTGCTGTTGGAAAATCAGGACCTGGAATCATTTTAATCAAACTATCAATGGAGAGTTCTGGGTTCTTAATCAGTTCAACACAACCATCAATAACTTCTCGCAAATTATGCGGAGGAATATTCGTTGCCATACCGACGGCAATTCCAGCACTACCATTTACAAGAAGGTTTGGAAATTTTGCCGGTAAAACTAAAGGTATTAAAAGTGAATCATCATAGTTAGGACCAAAAGAAACTGTGTTTTTTTCAATATCAGATAATAATTCCTCAGCAAGAGACGTCATTCTCACTTCAGTATAACGTTGAGCTGCAGGGCTATCACCATCAATAGAACCAAAATTCCCTTGTCCATCAATTAATGGGTAACGCAAAGAAAATTCTTGGGCCATTCTCACCATCGAATCATAAACAGCAACGTCTCCATGAGGGTGATATTTACCTATTACATCCCCGACTACACGAGCCGATTTCTTATATGGCTTATCGTGAGTATTATTAAGATCATATTGAGCATATAAAATACGACGATGAACTGGTTTCAATCCATCTCTAACATCAGGAAGAGCTCTACCTACAATAACACTCATTGAATATTGAAGATAAGCTTCTCTCATCTCCTTATTAATATCTACAACTGTTATACCTTTTTGACTTAAATCATTTGTATCTTGCATAGGACTTCCAATATAATTAATTAAACATCTAGTTCACGAACAAAAAGAGCATTATCATTGATAAATTTACGACGAGGCTCCACTTGTTCACCCATTAAAATACTAAAAATTTCATCTGCTGCTACAGCATCTTCAATTGAAACCTTTAAGAGACTTCTATTTTTGGGATTTAAAGTGGTTTCCCAAAGTTGTTCCGGATTCATTTCTCCAAGACCTTTATAACGTTGAATATAATAACCTTTTTTAGATCCTTCTAAAACAGAATGACAAAAATTATGGTAATCAGTAAAAATCTGTATGTCTCCAGAACCAATTTTACAGCTGATTGGTAGTGGCATTTTATTCGAAAGCTCATCCCACATTCTATTGAGCTCTTTCCATTCAGGCATGTGAGCTAATTCTTTTGTAAGAGTAGTTTCAAAATATTCTCCAAAACGTGAAGCAGAAATAACCACTTTAATTTCTGTTTCTGTAGATTCAACTTTCAATTTAACATCTGCAAAATTCCAGTTTTTATTATTTTGCATTTTTTCTATCAAATGAGCACCAAGCTCTTCAGCAGATTTTAGATTAGATAAAACTTTATCAATATCCTGCTTTTCTTCCAATAAAGTAGTTATAATTTCTTTAGAAAATCGTCTCTCCATAGCTTCAAGAACATGATCAAATTTTTTGGTGTTTAATATAATTTCTCTTAAACTTTCTTTTGATACAACAGAACTTGTTACAGACACATTTTCTAAACCAGATGAAAGTAAGAATTCAGTCAAAGCATGATCATCTTTCAAATAGGTTTCTTGTTGACCTTTTTTAGCTCTATAAAGAGGAGGTTGTGCGATATAAATGTAACCACGCTCTACAACCTCTAACATTTGTCTATAAAAGAAAGTCAGTAATAAAGTTCTAATATGTGATCCATCCACATCCGCATCTGTCATAATTATAATTTTATGATAACGTATTTTATCGGGATTAATATTATCTTTGCCGATTCCTGTTCCCAATGCAGAAATCATCATTTTTATTTCATCATTAGTTAACATTTTATCAAAACGTGCTTTTTCAACATTAAGAATTTTACCCTTCAAAGGTAAAACCGCTTGAGTTTTACGATCACGTGCTTGTTTGGCAGAACCACCCGCCGAATCTCCCTCAACCAGATATAGTTCGCATAGAGCAGGGTCTCTTTCTTGGCAATCGGCCATTTTTCCTGGCAAAGCTCCTGAATCGAGAGCTGTTTTTCTTCGTGTAAGATCTCTTGCCTTCCTTGCAGCCTCTCGTGCACGAGCAGCTTCAACGCATTTAGAAATAATTATTTTAGCGGTTCCAGGATTGCGATCAAACCAATCTGCTAATTTTTCATTAACCAGTGATTCAACTATACCTTTAACTTCATTATTACCTAATTTTGTTTTAGTTTGCCCTTCAAATTGTGGTTCTCTAACTTTAACAGAAATAACCGCAGCTAATCCCTCGCGAATATCTTCGCCTTCTAAATTGGATTTTAAGTCTTTCAGTATATTTTTTTCTGTTGCATATGCATTTGTTGTTCTAGTTAGTGCACCTCTAAAGCCAATTAAGTGAGTTCCGCCTTCAATAGTATTAATATTATTACAATAGGAATAAATAGATTCTGTATAAGAATCATTCCATTGCATTGCAATTTCTACTTCAACGTCTTCTTTTTCACCTTTAAAATAAATAACATCATTGTGTGTTGCTTTTTTTGAGTCATTCAAATAGGTAACAAATTCTGCAATCCCATTGGAATATTGAAAATCCTGTTTTTTTCCATTTCTTTCATCTTTTAAAGAAATATGAAGTCCGGCATTTAAAAATGCTAATTCTCTAAATCTATTTGAAAGAATATTAAAATCATAGGTTAGTGAAAGATCTTTAAATATCTCTCTGTCCGGTAAAAAATTTACTTTAGTGCCTGTCGTGTTAGTAGTTCCAATTTTTTGTAATTCACCCTCAGGAACTCCTCGACAAAAACTTTGCTTCCAAATGAATCCATCTCTTTTAACTTCGACAGAACATCGAATAGATAAGGCATTTACAACAGAAGCACCCACTCCATGCAAGCCACCAGAAACCTTATAGGAAGAACCATCAAATTTACCGCCAGCATGTAAGACAGTGTAAACGACTTCTAATGCAGATTTCCCAGTTTTATGTTTATCAACAGGGATTCCTCGACCATCATCTTCTACTGTAATTGATTCATCACCATGAATTGTAATTTGAATTTGTTTACAATAACCTGCTAATGACTCATCCACCGAGTTATCAACAATTTCATAAACTAGGTGATGATAACCTTTAAATGATGTATCACCAATATACATCCCAGGTCTTTTTCTAACTGCTTCAAGTCCTTCTAGAACCTGAATTGAATCAGCACTATAGCTTTTTTCAGTCACCACAATCGCATTTTGTTCAGACACCTTAACTCCTCATTACTTGTAGCTGTCATTGTCTGCTAAATCATTTATTTTAAAGAAATGAAAATTTTCCACTTTCAACATATACAAATCTTTGTTTCTGTCCGGTTAAATCTCGACAAAGATATTTATCCGTAGTTGTTACAAAAATTTGTCCTTCAGTCTTATTTAAAAATTTCACTAAATTACCCCTGGTATTACTATCTAATTCTGATAGCACATCATCCAGAAATAAAATAGGTACTATACCATAGACCCTACTATGATACATCATTTGAGCTAATTTAAAAGCTAATATAAGCGTTCTTTGCTGCCCTTGCGAACAAAAAATTCTTGAACTTTTATTATTGACTAAAAAATTTATATCATGTTTTTGCGGACCGACTAAACTATATCCTATTGCTAGCTCTGCTGATTTCAACTCATAGAGTCTATTTTTGATCATATTAAAAATTTGGTTTGGCTTGTAATGCAATGCATTCTTTTCGGAGATTAGATATTCGACAGAAATTTCTGCGGCTTTTGAATATAAATGTGCTGCTGTATTTTTAAAATCCTCTATTAAAGAACAAAGCCCTTGAGTTCTTTTAATGGTTAATTCTGTAGCAAGATTTAAAAAAGTAGTTTCGTAAGATTCTAATAAATGAATTGCTTGTTCTTTTGAAATCACTTGATTGACAAATGATTTCAAAACCTTATTTTTTGATTTTAAAATCTTTGTATAATCATCAAATACTCTTTGATAATTTATATCTGGGCACATCAATAAAAAATGATCAATGAGATCTCTCCTCTCAGCACTTCCTTCTTTAACTGAATTTAAACTTTCTGGACTAAAAAGTACTACCGGAAATTGTGTTGATAATTGAGCTGTTGATATTTTTTTTCCATTAAGCCAATGAGATTTTCTTGCCTTTTCAATAGAAAATTTTATTTCATTTAACATTTTACTTTCTGTTACTAAAGTAACAGAAGCTTGATTTTGTCCAGATCTAATTAAATCAAGGTTGTCACCGTAACGGAAAGTTTCTCCAGTTAAACATAAATGAACCCCTTCAATAAAATTAGTCTTTCCCTGACCATTATCACCAAATAAAATATTAAGACCTGGTTCTAAAATAACTTCAATATCATCAATATTTCTAAAGTTGTGATAACGAATGGATTTAATCCACATACAGACTCACTAATATTTCATCGGCATAATAACGCAGGTATAGTTTGATTTTTCATGTGGCCTAATAAGAAAAGGAGAATTGGGAGCCATAAGTTGAAGATCAACTAACTCCGAATTATCGGCAGTTAGCATTTCCATCAAGTACCTAGCATTTAAATTAGCCTTAAAATCTTCTCCATCATAAGCAACTTCGATTTCATCAAACGCTTCTCCGATTTCTTGACCGCTTGTACTAATTTGAACTTTTGATTTACTAAAATCTAAAACAATACTTTTTGATTTTTGATGCGCATGAAACGATACTCGTTTAACAGCGCTATAAAGTAATTGTCTTGGAACAATAATATTATGATTAATTTTTTGTGGAATAAATTTTAGAAAATTTGGATATTTACCCTCAATAAGTCTAACTAATAAAACAGTATCTTTATGCTTAACAACCAGCTGTGCTCCTTCAATCGCAATATCCACCGAGTTATCCACTGTTTCTAAAAGTTTACTTAACTCGTTTAAACCTTTTCGGGGTATAATGACTCCATGAAGTTTAGAATTGTCTTCACCATAATTCACTTTATCCACAGAATTAGTAACAACTGCAAGCCGATGGCCATCTGTTGCTGTCATTTTTAATAAAAATTGTTTATCCTCCCAATATCTTTCCAAATGAACGGCATTAAGATGATATCTTGTATCATCACTTGAAATACAAAATATCACCTTTGAAATCATTTCTTTTAAAAGTGATGCTTTTATATTTATAAAATCACAGCTGCCAATGACAGGAAAAACAGGATATTGGTTTGGATCACTTCCTTGTAGTTTGGATTGGTAGCGTTTTTGTTGTATTTGAACCCAAAAGTTATCCTGTGATTTAACCATAATTGGGATATCATTTAGTTCCTTAACGATTTCATTTAGATATTTTGCATGAACTGTGGCCTTGCCATTAATAATTACTTTTGCAGGGGCCTTAGCGGCAATACTTATTTCAAGATCTGTTGCATACACTTTTACATGATCATCTTCAGCTTCTAATAAAAGATTAATTAAATAGGGCATATTAGCTTTTTTTTCAGCTACTGTTTGTGCTAAAAAAATAATCTCTTGTAGATCTTTTTTTTCTATCTCAAATTGCATGTTTTCTCCGTCCTATATTATCTTCTATTAGTTATTTATAAATCTAGTAGTAGTAGTAGTAGCGTGTATTCTGTTAATTAGGTCTTAATTAATTAATATTACTTGTTTTTTACTGTTGATAACTTTGTGTAAAAAACCTCATCTTTTCCCTTAGTTTTGTTGAAAAGTGATATCCACATATGAATACACTGAGTTTTCAACAGAATTATACATTATACACATTTAAAGACCGTTGATATTGTGGATTCTAGTAGTTAACTCATCGATATCTCTTTTTAAATCTGGATCTATGATCTGTTGATTCTTAATCCTCTCTCTCGCATTTATAACAGTGGTATGATCCTTATTGCCAAAAGAACGACCAATATCTGTAAGTGATTTACCAAGATGTTTTTCTATTAAAAACATACAGACTTGTCGCGGAACTACTATTGATTTAATTCGACTAGATCCCTTTAGATCTTGTAATCTAATTTTATAATATTCCGATACCACTTTTTGAATATCTTCTATTGTAGCCGTATTTTCATATTCTTGAATGGCTAAAACTTTACGTGATAAATCTGTGTCAATTTGTAAACCCTGTAGATCAGCAAACATTTTGAGTCGATTTAAATTACCTTCCAACTCTCGAATGCTTGTTTTAGAAATTCGTGCTATATATTGAATAACATCTTCAGTTAGTTTTACATTCATTCTTTCAGATTTATACCTCAAAATAGCCATTCTTGTTTCTATATCGGGCATTTGAATATTAGCAATAAGTCCCCATTCTAAGCGCGAACGAATGCGATCTTCAAGACCTAATATTTCACGTGGTATTCGATCACTGGCAACAATGACCTGCTTTCGTTTTTCAAAAAGTTCGTTCAGCGTGTGAAAGAATTCTTCTTGTACAGACTCACCTCTTCTTAATCCTTGAATATCATCGACTAATAAAACATCAAGCCCTTCTCTATATCTTTGTCTAAATTTATCCATTTGGCCATGTCTTAAAGAAGAGACACATTCATTGATATATCGATCAACGGATACGTAGACGACTCTCTTTTGTGGAAACTTTTCTTTTATGTGATTTCCTGCAGCAATTAATAAATGAGTTTTACCCATTCCAACAGGTCCACAAATAAAAAGAGGATTATAACTGCTGCCTGGATTTTGTGCTATGTTATAAGTTGCAGCATGAGCAAATTCATTATTTTTACCAACAACAAAGGTTTGAAAAGTATAATCTGGATTAAGAATATCATCACTTTTAGTTTTATGGTTCTGTTGATGCTTTAATTGAGAGTCGTTATTTTTTGTACTTGCTGAGGTATCAGATATTACAGATGGTTCTTGTAAAAGATTATGAGAATCCACCATGTAATCACTAGACATGGAGTCTTGTATAACAAGTTGAATATTAAAAGGTTTTTTGTAGACATTAACTATTTCTGATACAATTCCCTCTAGATTATTTGAGATCCAATAATGATGCATTTTTGATGGTACCCCAAGATAAAACATCATAACACCTTGAATTTCTTCGGTCTTAAGTAATTGAACTGGGCCAAGCCAAGTTTGAAAGAGTTTATTCTTATCATTTCTTGTCGTTAAATTAGACTTTATTTGAGTCCATAGATCGATCAACGGATCCACTGACACCTCTTTTTTAAAAATTAAAATTACTGTAAAGCTGTGGAAAAGTGGTAGTAACAGACTCAGAATTTGTTTTCAACTGTTGACCTGGACGCTCCATTATGATTTTATCTCCACTCTTTTTGGATTGGCGAAACCTGATTTAAAAATAGGCTTTGATTAAAACACAACTTTTTATGATTAATTTATTTATTCATTAACGTAAAAGTATTTTGTTAGGTATTAAATAAGTGGGTTTTGTTTTAAGAGAGTATTCGAAGTAGTTAATCCGCATATAGACAGGAGTTTATGATGAAACGTACATATCAACCAAAGAATAAGCGTCGTAAAAGCACCCATGGTTTTCGTGCTAGAATGTCTACTAAAAATGGACAACAAGTTCTTTCTAGAAGAAGAGCTAAAGGTAGAAAAAGACTAGTGATTGCAGTTGGTGGAAAATAATAATAAGTCCCACAGTTCTGATCGGGTAAATTTTCAGCATTTGAGATATAATGGTTATAGATTTCAAGTAGCCCCTTGGCTACTTGTTTATTGGCGTGTAACTGATACAAAGAAAGTAAGAATTCTTTGGAATCTAAGCAGGAAAGTATCTCATTCTGTTATTCGAAATAAACTCAAAAGATGGTGCCGGGAATTTATCAGAATTCAACTTAAGGATATTTGGTCCATTAAGGGACTTGATGTAAACTTTGTGTTTAAACTGCAAAAAAAAGATTTCTACAAGGAACTTCGTAGTGAAGAAGTGCATAGAGAATTATTTAAGTTTGATAAAAGAATTAGGGATTCTCTTGGAAAAAGTCCTTAAACCATTTTCAATTTTTTTAATGTTAGCCTATAAATCAATGGCTTCACACCATTTTGGTGGTTGCTGTCGATTTGAACCAAGTTGTTCTGAATATGCCCTTACTTGCTATAAAAAGTTTAATTTTTTTACTGCTACAAAATTAACTTTTAATCGCTTAATTAACTGCCGACCTTTTGGAAAATGGGGTTATGATCCTGCCCCTGAAATCACAATGGAGATAAAATGAATCAAGATAATAATTTTATGGATTCTAAAACCTTGTGGGCTATTTTATTAGTTGGTGTTGTTTGGTTTGGGTGGCAACAATATATTAACAAAAAATATGGAGAACAAAAACAAACGATTGAAAGCATCAATCAAGTTCAGGTTCAAAATCAAATTAAAGTATCACCTTCTTCTGGAAATATAAAACAATTAGAAACTTCTAATCCAGATAAAAAAGGGAGTGATTCACTTGAGCAAAAGATAAATTATTCCAACTCATCTTTAAAATTAGAAATTTCATCAAAAGGAATGTCATTAAAAAATATTGAACTAACAAAGTTCGTGGGACGTGATGATAAGCCAGTTCAATTTTTAGGTGGTGAAAATGGCCTTTTCTCTACTATTATTGGTGGAGAACTCGTTGACTTTAATCTTAAGAAAGATTCAGAAAATAGTTATATCGGCGAAGCTGATTTAAATGGAATTAAAGTTGTTAAAATGATGACTTTTTCTGATAATTATAATGTAAAAATTGAAACTAAAATTGATTCGTCACAGAATGCTATTCCAAGTGTTAGTATGACTTTTGAAGAAGTGGTCAAAAAAGTAGAAACAGGAAGTATTTTTTCACCTCCTACTGAAACACAGGAAATTATTGTATTAAATCAAGAAGGTGAAAAAGATTTTAATTTAGCAAAAGAAAAAGATGGTATTAATACAACTGTTAATCAAACCTTTTTAGCGAGCATAAATGGTCACTATTTTAGTTCAGCATTTGTTGATAAATCAGAAATCATCCCTAGTTTCTCAATAGATCATAAAACTAATAGTCCATTTATTAAGGGTTCATTAAATTACAATTTAATTAATAACGATCATAAAAACTTGGTTTTATCAGGTATTGGCTATTTTGGACCAAAAGATACGAGTATTTTAGATAGTGTAGACCCAATGCTATCAAAGATTGTTCGATTTGGATTTTTTTCTGCTATTGCTAAACCACTTTTGACAACAATGAAGTGGTTAAATAGCATTGTGGGGAATTGGGGTTGGTCGATTATTTTACTTACATTATTAGTACGAATGATTGTAATGCCACTTCATATTATGTCTTTTAAATCTATGAAGGCGATGCAAAAAGTTCAACCCCTCATTCAGAATATTAAAGAAAAATATAAAGATGATCCGATGTCTCTCAATCGTGAGACAATGGCACTAATGAAAAAACACAAAGTTAATCCTATGGGTGGGTGCTTGCCAATGTTACTTCAAATACCAGTGTTTTTTGCTCTCTATCGTGTTTTTAGTGAAAGTCTTGACCTGTATAAATCCCCATTTATTTTTTGGATTCATGATTTAAGCTTAAAAGATCCATTTTATGTTTTACCTGTATTAATGGCGGCTGTTATGTATCTTCAGCAAAAAATGACTCCATCTACAATGGATCCTACACAGGCTAAAATAATGCAATTTATGCCATTAATATTTAGTTTAATGATGGTGTCTTTACCTAGTGCTCTAACATTATATATGTTTGTGAGTACTTTTTTCGGAATTTTACAACAATATATGTTTTTAAAAGATAAAAAGAACTCAGTGGAGTTAGCCAAATAGCTTGATAGGGAGGAAATATGGCAGGATTTTTTAGCAAAATTTTCGGTGGTGGTAAGAAAAAAGAGGGACCAGCAGAAGTAGAGAGTTTAATTAAAACAACAATTCAAGGAATCATTGAAAGAGCAGATTTTAAATTAAAATTTAATTTAACTCATACTGAAGAAAATGATGAAGCTGTTGTTATCGTTAATTTTGATGGACCAGATGAAGATCTTTTAAAGGATCGTGAAGGACAGTTAATAGATGCCTTCCAATTATTAATTAAAAGAGTACTACAACATCACCTTCCTGAAGATCGAACTAATATTTTGGTTGATTGTAATGGATATAGAGAAGAATCAAATCAAGCATTAATTGATTTAGCAGAAAAACTAAAAGGAATTGCATTAGAAAAGGGAAAGTCTGTTTATTTTAGAGCACTTCCACCTAAAGATAGAAAAGTCATTCACCAGCATTTAGCAAACGATCAAAGAGTCAAAAGTCGTTCTGTTGGTGATGGGCTTTATAAAAAAATTAAAGTTTACCCTATCAAGACAAATAGACCTGATATTGAAGATGAATCAACAGCAGAATAAATATGTTTGGTGGAGATAGGGATCTAGATACTATTTGTGCTATTTCCACACCCCCTGGCATTGGGGGAATTCATCTTGTTAGGATTTCTGGGAATTTGACATTAAAATTAACTCGGTTTTTAGCTCCTTTTTTACCCGAAAAGATGGAGAGCCATAGAGTTTATTATGGAACTCTCGTATCACCCCATGACATTAAAGAACCTATTGATGATGTTTTAATTACTTATTTTAAAACAGGATCATCATTTACAGGTGAAGAAACGATTGAAATTTCATGTCATGGAAGCCCTTTTATTGCTCAAAAAATTGTAAAAGAAGTAACTTTTTATGGGGCTCGTATTGCCGATAGGGGAGAATTTACCTACCGAGCTTTTTTAAATGGAAAAATCGACTTAATTCAAGCTGAGAGTGTGCTATCATTAATTCATTCAGAAAGTGAAAAATCAATTAGAGTTGCAATGAATCAACTTAAGGGTGGCCTTTCATTAAAAATTAAAGCAATTGAGTCTGATATTATTGAATTATTAGCTAGATTAGAAGTATCGATTGATTTTACTACAGAAGATATAGAAATTATTAGTTATTCTGAGGTTTTAGAGCGAATTAAATCAATAAGAACTCCCATCTCGTATCTCTTAAATACTTTTAAATCAGGACAAAAAATTCAAAGTGGATTTGAAGTAATTCTGGTTGGAGAGCCAAATGTAGGTAAATCAAGTCTTCTTAATCGTGTTTTATTTGAGGAAAGAGCGATTGTAACAGATATTCCCGGAACGACTCGAGATCTAATTCAAGAGCAAATTAATATAAAAGGTGTAAAAGTAACTCTTATTGATAGCGCTGGAATAAGAGAAACAAATGATTTTATTGAAAAATTAGGAGTTTCAAAAACAAAGGATGCTATTGATCGTGCTGATCTTGTTTTAGTTGTATTTGATTCTTCAAATCCAAATTTAGAGTCTATTTTGGATAAATTACCCTCAGATCCATCTAAAATTCTTTTTATTGGAAATAAACGGGATTTAATAAGTGGTGATCAACAGCAAGTTCTTTTAATTGAATTGCAAAATTTATTAATAAAATTAAATAAATTCCAAAGCACTTCTGAAGTTGAGACTTTTATAAAAAGTAGAAGTATTTTTACTTCAGCTAAAAGCGACGAAAAGGATTCTGAAGTTCAAACCCAAATTTTGGACCTTATTGAAAGACATCTAGATACAGGAAGTTTTGGGGATGAAGCGATTTTATTTCATGCACGGCATTTTGAAAATCTGCAAAGAGTCTCAGATTGTTTACATAGAGCAGGACTTTTAGCTGAGTCCTCATCAAGTCCTGAATTTTTAGCAATTGAGATGAAAGAGACCTTGATCAGAGTACAAGAAATTTTAGGTGAACGTTATGATGATCAAATATTAGATAAAGTGTTCAGTGAGTTTTGTATAGGAAAGTAAGAGGCTTTATGTTTGATTATGATGTTATAGTGGTTGGTGCGGGTCACGCTGGTATTGAGGCCTGTTTAGCTAGTGCAAAACTAGGATTAAGAACTCTAATTGTTACATCAAACTCTAAGAGAATCGGCTATATGAGTTGCAATCCATCTATTGGTGGTTTAGCGAAAGGTCATATGGTTCGTGAAATTGATACTCTTGGTGGACAAATGGGTTATGTTGCTGATGCTACCTGTATTCAATTTAAAAGACTAAATAGTAGAAAAGGTCCAGCTGTTCGAGGATCTAGAACTCAAAATGATAAGCATCTTTATTCTCATATTATGACCCAAGTTATTCTGAGACAAGAAAACTTAGAAATGATTGAAAGTGAAGTTAAGAGTTTAATTTTAGATTCCGGTATTTGTTCAGGTGTTGTTTTAAAAGATGGGTCACGAATTCATTCTAAATCAGTTATTTTAACAACTGGAACTTTTATGAATGGTGTAATGCATTTTGGTTTAAAACAAATACAAGGTGGTCGAGTTGGTGATGAAGCTTCAATTGGATTATCTGATCAGCTATCTGAATATGGGTTTGAAGTACGTCGATTAAAAACAGGGACACCAGCCAGATTACTAAAAGGAAGTATAGATTGGTCGAAAACAATTCCTCAATCTGGAGATTCACGTTTTTTTCCATTTAGTTTTAAATCACCGCGAAATTATCAACTTCCACAGATTGATTGTTTTTTGAGTAGAACGACAGAAAAAACACACGATATTATCAGAAATAATTTACAGTTTTCACCCATGTATTGTGGTATTATTGAAGGGTCAGGACCAAGGTACTGTCCTAGTATAGAAGATAAAATTACAAGATTTGCAGATAGAACAAGTCATCAAACATTTTTAGAACCTGAAGGTTTATCGACAGATCTTATTTATCTGCAAGGTATTTCGACGAGCTTACCTGAAAATATTCAATTAGAATTTTTACAAACTATTCCAGGTTTAGAAAATGTTAAGGTCGCTCGATATGGTTATGCCGTTGAGTACGACTTTATTGAACCAACACAAATTCATCATCGATTAGAAACCCGAACTATTAAGAATCTTTTTTTAGCTGGACAGATTAATGGAACAAGTGGTTATGAAGAGGCAGCAGCTCAAGGTCTAATTGCTGGTATTAATGCAGCTAATTTAATACTTGGAAAAGATGAATTTGTTTTAAATAGAGACGAAGCTTATATAGGTGTGTTAATTGATGATCTTGTTACTAAAGGAACTAAAGAACCCTACCGTATGTTTACTTCACGTGCAGAGCATCGACTAGTTTTAAGAGAAGATAATACTTTAGATAGGTTAGGTACAATTGCTAAAGATATTGGTTTAGTCGAGGAGAAGGCTTTGTTGCTTATTTATGAGAACTCTATTAAAAGATCAAATTTATTATCAAAATTAAAATCCACAAGAATTACACCAACACCCTTAGTGCAGGAAAAATTACTCCAAATTGGTACAACTGTTTTAACAAAATCTATGAGTTTTGAAGAGTTACTTCGACGTAATGATATAACTAGTTTAGATTTAATGGAACTTGGATTTGATCTCGATGAAGACCCACAAGTTAATGAGAGTATTGAAATTGAAATAAAATATTCTGGTTATGTTAAAAGACAACTGGAAATTATTCAACAAACGAGACGACTAGAGTCACTTAAGCTATCAGAAAACTTAAACTATTCTGTAATCAAAGGCTTATCATCAGAAGAAATTGAAAAACTATCACGAATTAAACCCAGGACTTTAGGCCAGGCTCAGCGCATTAGCGGTGTTAATCCCTCTGCAATTCAGGCGATTATGATATACTTAAAAGGTAATCAAAAAAAACTAAGGGAGTTTGACATTGGATTATTTCAACAATCGTAAAAAGCCACCAGAAGAAACAAAACAAAAAGAATTTTGGCGTTTAAAAGAATGGTTTACTGATTTGTCTGATGAATCAATAAATAAACTTAAGTTATTTAATACTGAGGTCATCAAGTTAAATCCATCCTTAAATCTTATATCAGAAAAAACAATACCATTTTCGGATGTCATTCATTTTGCAGATTGTATTATGGCGAGCAGAGAAATTGTTAAAGAGGGTAAACCAACTGCTATCACTGATATAGGATTAGGAAATGGTTTTCCAGGCGTAGTTATGGCTGTTTTATATCCTCAATTAAAGGTAACTGTTTTAGATAAAGATCCTCGAAAAGTTGAATATATCATGCATATGGCAAAACTATTACAACTCAAAAATTTGGAATCTCAAATTGTTGGAATTGATTCACTTGGTGCCGGCTCATTGGATACAGTCGTCATGAGGGGAACTACAGCTATTTCAAAGGCTATTTTAGTACTTCGCAAGCAAGTAAAAAAGGGTGGAAGTCTTTATATGATGAAAAGTGAAGAGTGGGCAACAGAGGTGGCAAATATTCCTAGTCAACTTTGTAGTTATTGGATTCCTAGTCTCGTTGGAGAATATAGATTACCAGTCGGTGAAGTGAAGTTTGCTGTAATTAAGTTGAAAAAAATTGCCGAATGAATTCAATAATACTATTGTTCCACGTGGAACAGGTCTTGTTTTATAGTAAGTAATGTAATTTTTTTTGCACGATGATATTTTACATAAAAATATTACGATATTGAGTTTTGGTTAGCTTTGTATTATAAGATATATAAAATAAACTCTAAATATTATATATTTACTACGAACATAATTGTATCATATTTTTATTATAGTTAAGTAAGATTTATTTAGAAAAAAACATTAACTTAACTTAACTTAACTTAACTTAATTGAACTATAGTTTAATAATTCTCAGTTTTTGATTATTCACTCTCTGATTTTTCAGGTTCAGTTTCGTGAACTTCAACTTTGTTTTCTCCAATATTTTCTTCATCTTCTACAGTTGATTTTTTTTCAATTTTCTTATCAGATATTTTTGCTGGTTTACGATCTTTACCCCATTCTTTTGCTTTTTTAAATCTTATTACCTCATCATCATTATTCCATTCTTCACCTTTATTAAATGCTGAGAGATAAGAAATTCTGACAAGTTCTTCACGACTTAATAATTTTAGCTTCCAATACTTAACTTTTTGCTCGAGTTTTCTGATTTCTTTTAATGCAAAATCTGCTTTGGCTCGAGCGACTTTAATATCCGAAATAGAGAGACTAGGGTCTTTTGATTTTGAAACATAATCAGAAAATTCTTTTTTTACATCAGTTAATTTTGATTCAGTAGTTGTTAACTCTTGTTTTAGATTTAAATAAATATAATCATTAAGATGTGGATCGGGTATGGGCTTTTTGCATCCAATAAAAATAATTAAAGTAAAAATATAGAATGAGTAATTTAGTAATTTCATATTGTTCTACGTGGAACATCGGCACATAGAGACAAAATCTTGAGTCGAGAGATTTTACTTGCCACAAGCAAAAAAATTGCGGACCGTTTAATAACTGGAGTTTATATGGCAAGAACAATATGTATAGCGAATCAAAAAGGCGGGGTTGGTAAAACAACAACATCAGTTAATCTTTCAGCTGCATTAGCACACACTGGAAAGCGTGTTCTTCTGATCGATCTAGATCCTCAAGGAAATGCATCGAGTGGTCTTGGTTTAAAAAAATCAGACTTTCAGGAGTTGAATATTTATCATGTATTAATAGGAGAGAAGTCAATTACTGAGGGAACTTATACAACTAGAGTTGAAAATCTTAATGTTGTACCATCAACCTCAGATTTAGTTGGTGCTGAAATTGAATTAGTCGATACTCAGCATAGAGAATTTAAATTAAAACAGGAAATACAAACAATAGCATCAGAATACGATTATGTGATACTAGATTGCCCTCCCTCATTAGGACTTCTTACCGTAAATGCATTAACTGCCGCTGATAGTTTTTTAGTACCACTTCAATGTGAATACTATGCTCTAGAGGGCCTTAGTCAGCTTCTTAATACCGCAGGGATTATTAAAAAAAATCTAAATCCTCATCTACATATAGAGGGAATAGTTTTAACCATGTTTGATACAAGAAATAATTTAAGCCATCAAGTGGTTGCTGAAATTAAAAATCATTTTGGAGAAAAAGTATTTGGAGCAGTCATTCCTAGAAATGTAAGATTAAGCGAAGCTCCGTCTCATGGCCTTAATATTTTAGAATATGATATTAAATCAATCGGTGCAATAAAGTACTTGGAGTTAGCTAAGGAACTAAATCAGCGTGTAAAAGCATTAAAAACAAGTGAACAAGCAGATCAAATTAAAGATGATAACTCATTGAAATTAAATGATAATTATGAAACTGAGGAAGAAATAAATGGCTGAAAAAATAATTGATCAACAAAAAAAAGGTAGATTAGGTAGAGGTTTAGGATCTTTACTTGGTGGGCCTCCGACTCAGGATATTAATAAAGCAACAAGTGCTGGAAGTTTGGAAAAGTCACAAAATAATAAAACGCATTCGCAAGTTAACACTGAAAAACCGAACTCCAGTTCAGTCTCAACTACGATGGCATCACCAGCAACAAATGCTTCAGTACTTGCTAACAATGTTCCGCCTGAGTCAAGAATTTGGAAAATAGCAGTTGAAAAACTACATCCAAATGAATTTCAACCTCGTCAAAAATTCAACAAAGATACCTTGAAAGAGCTCTCAAACTCTATAAAAGACAAGGGAATTTTACAACCAATCATTGCGAGAAGGCATGCTAGCGGAGCATTAGAAATAATTTCAGGAGAGAGGCGATGGCGAGCAGCTCAAATGGCTGGTCTTCAAGAAGTTCCAGTAATCATTAGAACAGTTAATGACCAAGATTCGCTTGAACTTGCCATCATTGAAAATATTCAAAGAGAAGATTTAAATCCCATCGATGAAGCTGAAGCTTATCAACGTTTAGCTCAAGAATTTAAATTAACTCAACAACAAATAGCTGAAAAAGTGGGTAAAGAAAGAGCAACTATTGCAAATTCGCTACGTTTATTACTTTTGGCAGACCCTGTTAGAGACATGCTAGTTAATCATGAGATATCTGTTGGTCACTGTAAAGTATTGTTATCTATAGAAAATCCAAAAACTCAAACAGAAATTGCAAAAAAAGCGCAAAAGGATCAGCTCAGCGTAAGGGCACTTGAAAAACTAGTAGCAAAAGTACAAAAGGGACTTTCTATTGAAGACGAAATTAATGATCCTAAATCTGAGTTAAAGAAAAAAATGGTTATTACTGTTTCAGAAGATTTACAAAAAATTCTAGGAACTAAAGTCTCCATTGATTACTCTGAAGGAAAAGGAAAATTAACCCTATCCTTTTATTCTGATGATGAATTTAATAATATTACAGAAAAGTTAAAACAAGCATGGAAGAAATAGTAACTGGGAGAACCTCTGGTAATGTAACAGCAATTCTAGACCAAGGTGCTAGCTTTGAAGGAAAACTCACTTTTGAAGGAACCGTGCAAATTGGAGGAAACTTTAGAGGGGAAATTTTTACAAAAGATACTTTGGTTATAAATTCAGGTTCAAAAGTAATAGCTGAAATTGAAGCTGAAACTATAATAATCAGCGGGTATGTTGAAGGAAACCTTTTTGCTAGAAAAAAAGTTATTATGAATCCACCTGCTGTTTTTAAGGGCACAGTAACAACGCCAAGTTTGAAAATTGAAGAAGGAGTGGTTTTTGAAGGTGCCTCTCATATGCCTAAAACATAATAATATTTTAATGGATATGATCAATACTACAAAATAGTGTTGGGACTTGTTCATAAAAAATAATTATTCTTGACCATAAAAGAAAATGGGTGCTACTCCATGTGTTCACTTGAAACCTAGGATTTAGTAATGGCCATACTCAATCAACTCGGAATTAATCATACAACATTATATTGTTTTTTTATTTTTATATTTACATTCCTTTTTCTTAAAGAAATTTTATTTAGACCCTACTTTATAGCATTCGAAGAACGTGAAGGTAGGACTAAAGGTGGGGAAAATAAAGCAAAGGATATTCAAACTAAAACAGAGCAAGCTAAGCAAGAGTTTGAAGATGAAGCCAGGGATGTGAGTGCTGAAATAAAATCTATATTTGATGAAACTAGGGGGCTTGCAACGAAAGAATATGAAAAAGTTATTTATGAGGCAAGAACGTCTGCAGAGCAAGTTGTAGAAGAGACAAGATTACGAGTATCAGTAGAAGTAAAAAAAGCACAGGATCAAATGAGAGTAGAAATTCCAGGAGTTGCTCTCGCAATTACGAAAAAAATGTTGGATTAGGTGTTTAAATGAAGGGTATTTCTTTCTTTATTATTGTAAACTTAGTTTCCATTTTAGCTAAAGCAGCTAGTGCTGCTGAACATCATGGCAATGAAAATGAAATTCCACGTGTGGTTTTATACCAAGCAATCAATGTTATAATTATATTTGCAGTAGGTGCTTATTATGGTCGCCAAAAGATTGTTGAATTTTTTGGTACTAAGAAAACACAATTTCTCCAAGCACAAGAAAAAGCTCAATCAATCCTTCGCATAGCTGAACAGGAACACCATGAAGTTAAAACCAGACTTGATAAGCTTAAATTAACCAAAAATGAATCCATTTCAAAAGCAAAAACAGATGCAAATGATATGAGAACTCAAATGCTTCAAGAAGCACAAGCCCGAGCTTTAAAAATTAAGGAAGAAGCTCAAATGTCTGCAAAAATTGAGATTGAAAGAGCGAAATTCAATCTCAAACAACAAGCGGTAAAAGAGGCTTTTGAGTTGTCCAAAAGGGATTTATCCTCAAAAGCAACCTCTGATGATCAAAAAAAGCTACAAGATGATTTTATTTCTAAGGTGCAGGTGGTTCAGTGAGTCAAATTTCTCAAGTTTCTAAGAGATACGCAAAAGCTCTTTATGGGGCTGTTAAAGATAAGGTCGTTACTTTAAATGAGTTGAGAGTTCTAGTTAAAATAATATCTGACGATCCTGTGGTTTATCATTTTTTTGCATCTCATTCACAGTCAGAAATACAAAAATTAGAAATTCTATCAAAAGCAATTCAAGATAAAGGTCTAACAGAAGAATCTTCTAATTTTTTAAAATTACTTATTGGTAAAGGGCGTTTGATTCATCTTAAAGATATATTAACGTCATATGAAGCACTTGTTGACTCAGAGAATGGAGTCACAAGAGGAATTGTTAAATCCGCAGTTAAGTTAGATGCAGATGCTCGTCAAAAAATAGAATCAGTAGTCTCTCACTTTGTTAAGAAAAAAGTGATACTCAATTATACAGAAGATTCAAAACTTGTCGGTGGTGTTGTTGCTCAAGTAGCTGGATGGACCTTTGAAGATACTTTAGATTCACATTTAAGAAGATTAAAAGAAGATTTGAATAGGAGAGCGAATTAATGATGGATACTCATATTCGTGCGGATGAAATAAGTCGCGTTTTAAAAGAACAAATTAGCCAATACTCTAAAAAAGTAGAGGTAAGCGAGACTGGAAGTGTACTTTCAGTTGGAGATGGTGTTGCGCGAGTCCATGGACTTGAAGGCGTTATGGCGGGCGAACTTGTTGAGTTTCCCGGCGAAGTTTACGGAATGGTATTAAACTTAGAAGAAGCTTCTGTTGGTGTGGTTGTTCTCGGTGAAGATAGAGATATCAAAGAGGGCGATTTAGTAAAAAGAACAAAAAAAATTGTGCAAGTCCCAGTTGGAGAGGCTCTTTTAGGAAGAGTCGTTAATGGATTAGGAATTGCAATTGATGGCCGTGGAGCTATAGAGACCAAAGAATCACGCATTATTGAAATTAAAGCTCCAGGGATAGTAAAGCGTAAATCAGTTCATGAACCACTACAAACTGGTTATAAAGCAATTGATTCTTTAATTCCAATTGGTCGTGGACAAAGAGAATTGATTATTGGTGATAGGCAAACCGGTAAAACAGCTTTAGCTATAGACACCATTATCAATCAAAAGGGACAAGGTGTTTACTGTTTTTATGTTGCCATTGGACAAAAGCAATCAACAGTTGCTGCTGTTGTTGAAAAACTACGACATGCAGGAGCAATGGAATACACAACAGTTATTGCAGCCAATGCTTCTGATCCAGCACCATTACAATTTTTATCGGCATATTCTGGAACGACAATGGCAGAATACTTTAGAGATACAGGTCGTCACGCTCTTATTATTTATGATGATTTAACAAAACAAGCACAAGCCTACCGTCAATTGTCATTATTATTAAGACGACCTCCAAGTCGGGAAGCTTATCCTGGTGATGTTTTTTATGTTCACTCTAGATTACTCGAGCGAGCGGCAAAATTATCTGATGAAATGGGTGGTGGCTCACTAACGGCTCTCCCAATTATTGAAACACAGGCCGGAGATATTTCTGCTTATATTCCAACAAACGTAATTTCGATTACTGATGGACAAATATTTCTTGAATCAGATTTATTTTATAAGGGAATTCGTCCTGCATTAAACGTTGGTAAGTCTGTTTCTCGAGTGGGTGGTGCGGCACAAATTAAAGCGATGAAGCAAGTTGCTGGATCTATAAAACTAGAATTAGCACAGTTTAGAGCTCTTGAAGCTTTTGCTGCTTTTGCATCAGATTTAGATAAGGCCTCTCAACAACAACTTTCTCGTGGCCGTCGCCTTGTTGAATTATTAAAACAACCTCAATACGCACCCTTAAAAGTAGAAGATCAAATTCTTGCGATATTTGCTGCAACTAACGGTTATTTAGATGAAATTCCAGAAAAAGATGTTCAAAGATATGAAAAGGAATTGTTTCAATTCTTACACCAAAAATATGCACACATTCCTAAGAATATTGCGAGCGATAAGCAGATCAAGGATGAGACTAAAAACCTTCTAGTTGATGCTTTGAAGGAATTTAAAGCTATTTTTCAACCAACAAAGTAGTGAGATGCCATGGCTAGTTTGAAGGATATTCGTGCTCGAATTGAAAGCACAAAAAATACTCAGCAGATCACTAAGGCAATGAAAATGGTGTCTGCTGCTAAATTACGAAGGGCACAAAATAACATTGTGAACATGAGGCCCTATGCAAGAACTTTAATTAAAGTTATTGCTGATATTGCAGTAACTCATAGAGTTCAACACCCATTGCTGACAATGAAGCAAGATCATAAAAAAGTTTTGGCAGTTGTTTTAAGCAGTGATCGTGGGCTTTGTGCTGGATTTAATGCTAATATAAATAAATTTGTTGATCAGTATTATAAGTCAAAATCCAGTGAATTAGAAAAAATAGATTTTTTATTTATAGGTAAAAAATCGGCTGAATTTTTTCAAAGAAGAAAATTTCCAGTAATTGATGTAATTACAAAACTAGATCGGGAAATTTCTCATCAACTCGCTGCTCAAATTGCTGATCGACTAATGACCCATTATTTAGAAGGTCACTACGACGAAATAAGAATTATTTATAATGAATTTAAATCAGCTATATCACAAGAAGTTGTCTCTGAAACCTTACTTCCTGTGGATTTGAGCAAGCAAACTTTTGATAAACAAGAAGGAACTGTAGGTTTTGCTGTTGACATGATTTTTGAACCATCTCCAGAGAAGATCATCGATGAACTTTTAGAAAAGCATTTTTCTGTGCAAGTTTATCGATGTATGTCTGAAAGTGTTGCCTCAGAACATGGCGCTCGAATGTCTGCCATGGAAAGCGCGACAAATAATGCTAAGGCGATGATAAATATTCTCACCCTAACATATAATAAATTACGACAAGAAAAAATTACGACAGAATTAATTGAGATTACTAGTGGAGCAGAAGCTTTAAAGTAGGAAAAAAGTTTAGGAGACTAAGATGAGTTATGGAAAAATAAAGCAAGTAATGGGTCCCGTGGTGGACGTAGAGTTTGATGGTGGTGTATTACCTCCAATTACAACAGCTTTAAGAGCTACAAACAAAAGTATCGATTCTAAGGATAATAACTTAGTCCTGGAGGTTGCTCAGCATCTTGGTGACTCTGTTGTGCGAACTATTGCTATGGATTCTACGGATGGTTTAGTTCGTGGAGAAAAAGTACTTAATACTGGAAATATGATTACTGCCCCTGTTGGACGTGAAGTACTAGGAAGAATTATTAATGTAATTGGTGATCCTGTTGATGAAGCTGGAGAATTAGTTGTTAAAGAAAGATGGCCAATTCACAGACAAGCTCCTAAATTTGAAGATCAAACTGTTGCCACTGAAATGTTGATGACTGGAATAAAAGTGGTGGACTTATTAGCTCCCTATTCAAAAGGTGGTAAAATTGGATTATTTGGTGGTGCGGGCGTGGGTAAAACCGTTCTCATTATGGAGTTAATCCGAAATATAGCGACTGAACACGGGGGTTTCTCAGTATTTGCGGGAGTGGGTGAAAGAACTCGTGAAGGTAATGATCTTTGGATGGAAATGAAGGAGTCTGGAGTTTTAAATAAAACAGCTCTTGTTTATGGACAGATGAATGAACCTCCTGGAGCTCGTGCTCGTGTGGCTTTAACTGGTTTAACTATTGCCGAATATTTTAGAGATGTAGAAAATCAAGACGTTTTATTATTTGTGGATAATATTTTCAGATTCACTCAAGCAGGAGCGGAAGTTTCTGCACTTTTGGGTCGTATTCCATCAGCAGTGGGATATCAACCAACACTGGGTACAGAAATGGGAACTCTTCAAGAACGTATTACCTCAACTAAAAAAGGTTCGATCACTTCTGTGCAGGCCGTATACGTTCCAGCGGATGACTATACAGATCCAGCCCCTGCAACTACATTTACTCACTTAGATGCAACAACAAATTTAGATCGTGATATTGCTGCCCTTGGTATTTATCCGGCGGTTCACCCATTGAGCTCAACATCAAGACTTCTCTCTCCTGATGTCGTTGGTGAAGAACATTATAAGTGTGCTCGTGATGTCCAAGCCATTCTTCAAAGATACAGAGAGCTACAAGATATTATTGCTATTCTTGGTATGGATGAATTGAGTGAAGAAGATAAATTGGTTGTGAACCGTGCGAGAAAAATTCAAAGATTTTTATCACAACCTTTCTTTGTAGCTGAACAATTTACTGGTATGGCTGGAAAATATGTTGATATCAAAGACACTGTAAAAGGTTTTAGAGAAATTCTTGATGGTAAGCATGATGCACTTCCAGAACAAGCATTCTACATGGTTGGCTCTATTGAAGAAGTGCTTGAGAAAGCAAAGAAATTAGCACAATGAAATTAACTGTAGTAACCCCAGAAAAAAGATTTTTGCTCGGACAGGAAGTAACTGAAGTTACTTTACCGGCTTTTAAAGGTGAACTTAATATTTTACCTGGACACCAACCCTTGATAACAACTTTGGTTCCTGGAATTATTCGTTACAAAACAAAAGAGGGTACTGAAATATCAGCATCAATCAGTTGGGGTTACTGTAATATTTCACCAGAAGGTGTCAACGTACTTGCAGAAACTGTTGAAATTGCTTCTGAAATTGATTACAAGACGGCAAAAGAAGATCTTGTCCTTGGTGAAAAACGAATGCTTACTGAAACCATGGATGATGATACTTGGAGACATCTTCAAGATAAGATGGAACATTCTAAAGCTCGTTTACGCATGGAAAATATCACAAGACATTAGTTTAGTTAGTATTTATTTTTTCAAATAAATACTTATACACTTTAAATCAAACGCTCAAGATAGTCGAGTTCTTCAAAGACACGTGTTATTGAAATTTGATTCATTCGAATTGATAACTTTGAGTCTGGAGCTAGGGAATATTTTTTATTTTCTCGCAGAGCCAGTTGAATAATGACTTCGGGTTTTAGTGGTGTTTTGTCTATGAACATCAAAGATAGAGTTTTTAAACCAGCAGTAAGATCTTTTATTCCTAAGTGTTTACATTTGAGTCGAAGTAGCATTATTCCCATCAAATTTGAAACGGATTCAGGTATTGGTCCAAATTGATCTTTTAAATCGTCTTCTAATTCGATAAGTTCATCTTGTGATTTTAAGTTAGAGAGTGCTTTATAATAAGAAAGTCGTAATCGAATATCTGATATATAAGAATCAGGAATAAGTGCTGGTATTCGAAGATTAATTTCAGGATCGAGTTCAAAATTCGAAGGTTCTTCACCCTTAGCTTCAGCGAGAGTTTCATTGAGTAAATCCATGTATAATTCATATCCCACAAGATCAGCGACACCGGATTGTTCCGCGCCCAAAATATTTCCAGCACCTCGTAATTCCAAATCATGTTGTGCTACTATAAGACCACTTCCAAGCGCTGTGTTTTCTTGAATTATACGGAGTCTTTCTTGAGCCACTTTATCAATATTTTTTCCCTTAGGAATGAGGAGATAACAGTATGCCCTTTGCTTGGAACGACCAACACGCCCTCTGAGTTGATACAATTGAGAGAGACCCATTTGGTGGGCATTATCCACAAAAATTGTATTTGCACTTGAAACATCGACACCTGATTCAACAATAGTGGTGCAAACAAGGACATCCACTTCATGATTAAAAAATGAAACCATAGTTTGTTCGAGCTCATGTTCTTCCATTTGACCATGACCTACTTTGATTCGAACATCAGGTAGCAGCTGTCTAAGTTCATCAGCAAGGCCGTAAATGCTCTGTACTCGATTATGAATAAAATAAACTTGTCCACCTCTAGCGACTTCTGCAGTGATTGCCTTTCTGATTGTTTCATTCTCAAATTTACAAGTAAAAGTACGAGTAGGAAGTCGATCTAATGGAGGAGTATTGATAAAACTTAAATCTCTGATACCGACAAGACTCATATTAAGGGTACGAGGTATGGGCGTTGCTGAAAGTGTAAGTGTATCAACATTGGTTCGCATTTTTCTAATTTTTTCTTTATGAACCACACCGAATTTTTGTTCTTCATCCACAATAAGTAGGCCTAGATTTTTAAAATTTACATCTTTGGAAATAATACGATGAGTTCCAATTAATATGTCGATCTTACCGTCTTTAACATCGGTTAAAGTTTTTTTGACTTCTTGTGGGGAGATAAAACGATTGAGTGCTCGAATTTCAATAGGCCAACCATGAAAACGCTTTTTTAAAGTTTCAAAATGTTGAAAAGAAAGTACAGTTGTTGGAGCCAACAGGGCTACTTGCTTTCGATCTTGAACAACTTTGAAAGCCGCTCTCATGGCCACTTCTGTTTTTCCAAAACCCACATCTCCACAAATCAGGCGATCCATAGGTTTGGGAGAGGTGAGATCAGTAATAACATCACTGATTGCCTGAAGTTGATCTTTAGTTTCTTCATAAGGAAAGGCCGCTTCAAAAGTAGCAAAATCCTTATCAGGAGAAGAGAAGGGAGGGCGCTGTAGTTGAGAACGTATAGCATAAAGTTGCAAAAGCTCATTGGCTACATCCTTAAGATGATTTTTAACTTTAACTTTTGCTTTTTCCCAGCTAGTTCCTCCAAGTTTATCAACTGAAACGGTGGCAATTCCACTGGAGTATTTTTGTAATTGGCCAATACGGTAAACAGGTAAATAAAGTTTATCAGCATCTTTATAGGCAATTTGAATAAATTCAGAATCAATGCTATTGACGGGCATGACCTTAAGACCTTCATATTTTCCAATACCATGTTTTAAATGAACAACATAGTCACCTGGATTAAGATCACCAAAACTTAAACGTTCAAATTGTTTTTGCACCTCTCTTTGGCTTTGAGATTTTTTGAGTCTTGATTTTGAACCAAAAAAATCATCATCACGTAAAAAAATTACTTTTTCTTCGACCCATCTTAAGCTTTCACTAATATAGCTAGGTAGAATATGAATGAGATTTAAATCTCTTTTTTGCAACAAAGCCCAGTCATCTAAAAGAAATTCTTCATCACTTTGAATTGGAACATTAAAGTTGAGACGCTCTAAAAAGAATTTTAATCTTTCTGATTGTTGATGGTTTCGACCAAAAATAAATATAACATAATCTTCCTTCCGCCATTTATGCAATCTAGACTTTATTATTTCAAGCCAAGGTTCACTTCCAATTTGGTTTCCCTGAAGAAGGTTTGAAAATTCAGTGAGTGGATTGGCTTGATATGCGATTGTTTCAACATCTCGAGAGGTCTCTTCATTACTTACAAGATTAATGCGATTGAAGGAAATAATTCGGCTTTCAGGAGGAAGTGGTAATTGATCCAAAGAATTGAAAAGTTGATTCCAAGGTGGACGGATGGTTAAATTATTAGAGCCCTCAAAATCATTTTTCATTTCTTCGATGAAGAGATCACTGGTACGCTTAATTTCAAGTCCATCAAGATGCCAGATATTGAGAGGACTCGAAAAATGCTCTAAGGGTGACATACAATCTTTATAAAAAAATGGAAGCATAAAATCGATACTAGGAAAAAAGTGATGACGGGTAAGTCCGTGCAAAACTTCGTGAACCTCATCTTTATTTACAGATCGATCCTTTAGTGATAACTGAAAATTATTTAGAACCGTTTCAATGGGAGTTTGGTCGTAGATAACCTCACGAGCAGGTATAATATGCGCCTCACTAAGAACTTTAATAGTTCTTTGGGTTTCAACAGAAAACAATCTTATGGATTCAATAAGATCGCCAAAGAGTTCAATTCGAATGGGATGATCTTGAGATGGAGAAAAAATATCTATTATGCCCCCTCTTAATGCATAATGACCTGGGTCTTCAACAAAAGGGCTAGATTGGTAACCTAATTGTTCTAACTTTTTTGATAGCTTTGGATCGAGCTCACCGCCTTCTGAAATTTTAAAACTCGCTTGATGAAGAATTTTAAAAGGAAGTGTTTTTTGTTGTAAGGCTTGAACGGGAGCAATAAAAATATCTCCAGGTTTGGACTGTGCTGCTGCGTGAATCCAACCCATTCTCCTTTTTGCAACTATTTCGTTTGGAATCAAAGTTGAATAGGGAGAGACATCATGAAAAGTGAGCAGGTGAGTTTCTTTTGGGCAAAGTAGAGTTTTAAAATGGTGGCTTAAAATCTCAGCTTCTTCTAAACTAGCAGTTATTATGAGATGAGGTAAATCATTGATTTTCTTTGAATAAGATTGAGCTAATAAAAAAGAAAGTGCGAGTGGTGAATTAGTTCCGACCACATCAATTCTCTTTTTAGTAAGAGAAAAAAGTCTTTCGAGAATAGATTCTAAATGCGGATTTAAATGACTTATATTCATAGAGTTGGGTGTTATGCCACGATTCTGTTCATGATGGAACAAAACTCTTTAGAACCTTTGTTTGACGCTAAAGTTAGTTTTAAACATTAAAATTCTATTAGAATAAGGTCGATACAAGTTATGTTTTAACGATAACCTCACGTTAAAAGAACATTATTCTTGGATTTCAACTAAACAGTGACTATAACTAGTTTCAGTCTTGAAAAAATATTTGGACTATAAATATAATGTTGAAGCCGAGTTTCATATAATGATGAGCGTGAGATTGGCAAAATGATATTGTTAGAGTCAGTTTGAAAAACTATGATTCGAAGTAATTAGAGTTAAAATAGAATAGAAGCGAATTTGTTCCTCTGTCTGTTTGAATTTTAACGAAGCTCGAAGGGATAATTTTTTCAAATGGTTTCTAAAAATGAAGGAGTATTTTTATGCCCTTGGGTGGAGTGATTTTTTTATTTATTTTCATATCTGCATTTGGGACATTGCTTCTATTTATTGCCAACAGAATTGGCAGTCGAATTAAAAATACTACAGATGTGAAACTTGCACCCTATGAATGTGGGATTCCTGGAATTGAAAAAAAGGATACTAAAATTTCAGTAAAATTTTATCTAACGGCCATTTTGTTTATACTCTTTGATATTGAAATTATATTTATGTACCCATGGGCATTAACATTTAAAGATTTTATTGCAAGCTCAATGGGAATGTATTCCTTATTGAGTATGGGTTTTTTTCTTTTAGTTTTTATTTTTGGACTGTTTTGGGAAGTAAAGTCTAAAGCTTTGGAGTGGGAATAATGGGAGCAGATGCTGTAGAAATCGGAATCAATGGAGTTAAACTTGTCCTAATCTTTTTGATGATGGTTCAAGCAGTACCAATATTGGTATGGGTTGAAAGAAGAGGATCTGCATTTATTCAAAATCGATTAGGTCCTAACCGCGTTGGACCTCTCGGATTACTTCAACTTTTGGCGGATGCTGTAAAGTTTTTAACCAAAGAAGAATTTGTTCCCGCAAAAGGGATTCCTTTACTTTATTATATGGCACCTGTTTTAGCTTTGATTCCTGGTGCCGTGGCACTTTGTTCAATCCCAATGTCAACTCCACTTTTAATCAATAGTTTTGAACTATTTGGTCAATCCTGGGGGCCTTATAAAATTTTGTTTCAAGGATATGAAGTTGGAATGGGAGTCGTTTTTGTACTTGGAATTTCATCTCTCGCAACTTATTCCATACTTATGGCAGGTTGGGGTTCAGGAAATAAATATTCTTTATTGGGTGCTCTCCGTGCTAGTGCACAAATTATTAGTTATGAATTAGCATTAGGCTTATCAATCGTAGGAGTGTTGCTCCTTAATGGAAGCTTCAATTTTAGTGAGATTATTGCAGCTCAACAAGGACCACTAAGCTTTGTTTTCATGAATCATACCATTACTGTTCCCTTTCTACCTAATTGGGGAATATTTTATCAACCAATTGGAGCGCTTATTTTCTTTGCATCAAGTTTTGCGGAAAGCAATAGACTTCCTTTTGATTTAGCTGAAGGTGAGGCGGAATTAGTAGCTGGTTTTCATGTGGAGTATGGTGGTTTTAAAATGCTCCTATTTTTTATTGGTGAATATGGCCATATGATGGTGGGATCAGCGATGTTTATCACCTTGTTTTTAGGTGGATTTCACTTCCCTATTCCTGGAATTACTCCTGAAATTATTCATAAATATGCCGTCGAGATAGGTTATGGAATTCAAGGTGCAAGTATTTTTACGGCACTCATTCTTTTTGTTTCTTTTTTAGCAAAACTTATTTTTTTATTGTGGTTTTTTATTTGGGTTAGATGGACTTTGCCTCGGTTTAGATATGATCAATTGATGGATTTAGGATGGAAGACAATGCTTCCTTGGGCACTCGCTAATACCATCATTACTGCAATCATTTTACAAATTGCAAAATCTTAAAGGAGCCTTAACGTGACATCAGATGCTTTTATATTTTGGTTTCTTGCTCTTATAACTTTTTTATCAGCTATTGGGGTGGTGATATTTGCCAACCCTATTTTTTCAGCTTTAAGTTTAGTCATGACAATGGTTTCGATTGCTGCGCTTTTTGCTACTTTGAATGCATTTTTTTTAGCGGGTGTTCAGTTAATTGTTTATGCTGGCGCAGTGATGGTGTTGTTTGTGATGGTATTGATGTTATTTGATTTATATAAAGAGAATAAAGCTTTTACAAAAGGAATCTTCTCAGGAGCATTGAAACTTTTATTAGGCGGAATGTTAGCAGGTCTTATTGTAGGCGCTATCTCAATGTCGAAAGAGCTCTATAAAGTAGTTGATGAAAAAGCGATAACCAATAATCTGACAGGAATTGAATCCACTAAAGTTCTAGGAAAGTTATTGTTCACTCAATATATTTTTGGATTTGAAATATTAGGTATTCTTTTGTTGGTCATAGCAATAGGAGTAGTTGCTCTATCAAGGAGTAAAGGTGGAACTCATGTTAAATGAAATGTGGATAGAACCTGGCTTAAATCATTATCTCACTTTATCAGCATTTATTTTTTCTCTCGGTTTGCTTGGCGTACTATTGAGAAAAAATACGATCGTAATTTTAATGAGTATAGAATTAATGCTCAATGCTGTGAACCTCACTTTTGTCGCATTTAGTAAATATTCAGGAAATATAAATGGTCAAATCATGGTATTTTTTGTCATGACCATCGCTGCAGCGGAAGCTGCTGTTGGTTTAGCTATTGCAGCTTCAATATTTAAACGGTTTAGAGAAATTAATATTAGATTTTTTGAGCACTTGAAGGGTTAATTATGGATCAACAAACTTTGATAGCAGTACTTTTATTAGCTCCACTTGTGGGCTTTTTAATTAATGGTTTTAGATATCGAAAACATAATCATATAGTCGCAGGAGCCATTGCAACGACAGCTGTATTTATCAGTTTTGTTTGTTCTCTAATATTATTTTTTAGTTTAATAGAGATGAAAGAAGAAAATCGTCGCATTTTTGTCAGTTTTTTTGAATGGCTTAAGGTTGGTAATTTTAGAGCTGAGTTTTCATTTGTTATTGATCAGGTAAGCGGAATTATGATTCTGATTATTACAGGAATTGGATCTCTTATTCATTTGTTTAGTATAGAATACATGCACCATGATAAAGGTGTCGCCAAATATTTTGCTTATCTAAATTTATTTATTTTCAATATGCTATTGTTAGTTCTTGGTAGCAATTTACTTGTTATGTTCACTGGTTGGGAGGGAGTAGGGCTTTGTTCTTACTTACTAATCGGATTTTGGTTTTCAGATGAATCTAAAGCTGCGGCTGGAATGAAAGCCTTTATTACAAATAGAGTGGGTGATGCGGCATTTATTATTGGTATGTTTATTTTATTTTTACAATTTGGAAGTATTGAGTTTTCCACATTGAATAGTCTGGCTCCAGTTACTCCTACACATGATTGGCTCAATCCTTTAACAATTGCGTGTTTATTATTATTTATTGGTGCGACTGGGAAGTCTGCCCAGATACCGCTCTATGTTTGGCTTCCAGATGCTATGGCGGGTCCGACACCTGTTTCAGCTTTAATCCATGCAGCAACGATGGTTACGGCTGGTGTCTATATGATTGTTCGTTTAAATCCAATTTTTATGGCAGCTCCAAATGCCCTTTTCATAGTGGCCATAATTGGTGCAGCAACGGCTGTAATGTCCGCTTCCATCGGTATTGTACAAAATGACATTAAGAAAGTGTTAGCCTACTCTACTGTTTCGCAATTAGGTTATATGTTTTTAGCAGTAGGAGTAGGTGCCTTTGGAGCAGCTATGTTCCATCTTATGACTCACGCTTTTTTTAAGGCACTCATGTTTTTGGGTTCAGGAAGTGTGATTCATGCTATGCATGAAGAGCAAGATATCCAAAAAATGGGTGGCTTAAAAAAGTATTTACCTATCACACATTTTACTTTTTTAATGGGATGGTTAGCAATCTTGGGATTTCCCGGATTTTCTGGTTTTTTCTCAAAAGATGAAATTCTATGGATGTCATATCATTCCCCAATGGGTCATCCTGCACTATGGGTTGCCGGTGTGATTGGTGCTGGTATGACTGCATTTTATATGACACGATTAATGGCACTAACTTTTTGGGGTGAAAGCCGCGTTGCAAAAAATATTCATCCTCATGAATCACCAGCATTAATGACAATTCCCCTTATTTTTTTAGCGATTCTATCACTTATTGGAGGATGGATTGGAATTCCCCATGTGATTGCTGAAGTTTTACCAGGGCATCCTGAAAATATTTGGGAGCACTGGTTACATCCATTGATGACTCAAATTCCAGGTCTTACAGTTTCTGATGCACAAACAGAATGGGCTTTAATGGGTATATCAGTTACCTTGGTTCTTTTCTCAGCTACTTTAGCTTTTGCTTTGTATGGTAAAAATTCTGTTCTTCCAAAAAAATTATCAGAAAGTTTAGGAGGATTTTATCGACTATTGGTTGATAAATACAGAATTGATGAATTGTATGAGGCGGCAATAATTCGTCCACTTGTATGGTTTAGTGAAAATCTTTGGCTTCATGTGGATGTATCATTTATTGATCGATGCACCCATTGGTGCTCTGATTTTGTTAAAGGTGCTGGATCTATGGCGAGAACAATACAAAATGGTAACTTACAGCAATATGCCATGTACATGGCTTTGGGACTCGTCGCTTTTCTTTCTTTTATTTTAATGAGGTAATCAATGTTGTTATCAACAATCGTATTTTTACCAATTCTATTTGGTTTGATTTTGTTGGCTTGGCCAAGTGAACGAACCTTGCGACCCTTGGCTCTCGCTTTTGGACTACTTGAGTTCATTTTAAGTTTATTTTTATTATATCTCTATGACCCTACAACTCCTAAATTACAACTTGTTGAAAGTTATTTATGGATAGAGCGGTTTGGGATTCGATATTTTTTTGGTTTAGATGGGATTTCCATTTGGCTTGTAATGTTAACGACTTTTTTAATGCCAATCACTATATTAGCAAGTTGGAATTCAATCGAACAAAGAGTAAAAGGTTTTCATATTTCACTCTTTGTTTTACAAACTGCAATGCTTGGTACTTTTCTAGCTTTAGATGGAGTCTTCTTTTATTTGTTTTGGGAATTATCACTTGTTCCCATGTATTTCATTATTGGTATTTGGGGTGGCCCAAGAAGAATTTATGCTACATTAAAGTTTTTTATTTACACAATGATTGGATCAGTTTTGATGCTAGTAGCGCTTATTTATTTAATGCTTGTTACTCAAGAGGTAACAGGTCAAATGAGTTCTAGCATTCTTGATTTTTACAAACTTGATATCCCTTTTATTCAAGGTCAATTTTTTAGTCCTCAATCACTTATGTTTTTTGCTTTTGCTTTAGCTTTTGCAATTAAAGTTCCTGTGTTTCCTTTTCATACTTGGTTGCCAGATGCACACGTTGAAGCACCAACACCGGGTTCTGTATTACTTGCAGGTGTGATGTTAAAAATGGGAACCTATGGATTTATTCGTTGGGCAATGCCAATTTTTCCAGAGGCTGCAAAGTATTACTCTTGGGTTTTTTTATTTATTGGAGCCGTGGGAATTCTCTATGGTGCTTGGGTTGCAATGGTTCAACCGGATGTTAAGAAACTCGTTGCTTACTCTTCAGTATCTCATATGGGGTATGTTATATTAGGACTTTTTTCAATGAATGAACAGGGTGCTACAGGTGCTTTATATCAAATGCTCAATCACGGTATCAGTACGGGTGCTTTATTCTTACTTATCGGAATGATTTATGAACGAACACACAATCGAATGATTTCTAAGTATGGTGGTCTTGCAGATAAAATGCCTTTGTATGCATTTTTCTTTTTCATTGCTTTGTTATCGAGTATTGCAGTTCCACTGACCAATGGATTTATTGGTGAATTTTTGATATTACTTGGTACCTTTCAAGCATACAAAGCTCTGGGATCAATAGTTGTCTTAGGTGTTATATTTGGCGCGGTTTATATGCTTTGGATGTACAAAAGGGTATTCTTTGGAAAACCAGGAGAATTAATTACGCAAGATAAAGATCATCCCTTGCATGATTTGAGTCTTCGAGAAATGACAGTACTTGTACCACTTACGATCCTTGTTTTTTGGATGGGAATTTTTCCAGGTAATTTTTTAAAAATCTCAGAAGCCAGTCTTAAGCATTTTATTAATAATCAGGGAAATTATCAGCTTTCCATTCTTGAAAAAGAAGTGGACTCAAAGATTGCTTTAAAGGAATCAAAGTATGGAAATTAATTTAGGTCTTGAAGATTTATTACGAATATCTCCACTTTTAATATTATTTTTAACAAGCTTAATACCAGTTGGAATAAAAGTTTTAAGAGGAAATCATGAGCCCAACCCATTGGTGCCACTCTCTGTTGGTATTGCAGGAATTTTAACGAGTGCAATGCTTTTATGGATATTTGCAGGACAAGGGCAAACAGTTTTTTCCAAAGCACTTATTTTTGATGGATTAACTTTTTGGTCAGGATCAGCTTCGCTAGTTATAACCATGGGGGCTCTTTTTATAGCTTATGAAAGTCCCTCTACTAATAAGAACTTATTTTCAGAATTTGTATTTTTATTATTAAGTTCATCACTGGGTATGTTAGTATTGGTGTCAGCTCTTGATTTGCTTGTTACATTTATTGGTCTCGAGATTATGTCTCTTTCATTATATTTATTAATTGCAATGGGGAATGAAGAAAAATTATGTAAAGAAGCCGCTTTTAAATATTTTCTCTTAGGAAGTTTAGCCTCAGCTATTATGCTTTATGGTGTAGCCTTTATATACGGAACAACTGGAACAACTTATATTTATGATATTGTCTCAAGTGTCCCTAATTTAGTTGAATCTAGTAGATTGTTTTTAATGGGTTCCGCATTAATTATAATTGGTTTTTGTTTTAAAGTATCAATTTTTCCATTTCATGCATGGACGCCTGATGTTTATCAAGGAGCTCCTACCTCTCTCTCTGCTTACATGGCAACATCAGTAAAATTTGTTTCTATGGCAGCATTTCTTCGATTTGTTTCTATTAAATCACTAGGGTATTCTGAAAATTTATTAAACGTAGTTCAATGGCTTGCAGTGCTCACGATGATCATTGGTAACGTGGCAGCAATTCGACAGGAAAGTGTTAAAAGAATGTTGGCTTATTCTTCAGTGGCACATTCTGGATATATTTTAGTCGGTGTTCTATCGAGTGCAATTAGTTCTCAAGGTTCATTTGCTGCCTCGGGAGTTATTTTTTATCTTATAAGTTATGCAATAATGACTTTTGGAGCTTTTGCAATTGTGAATGTATTTGAAATTAATGAGAATACACAATTAACCATAGATGATATGGCGGGATTTGCTAAACGTCGACCAATGTTAGCATTTTGTCTGACGTTGTTTTTATTATCAATGGCAGGTATTCCTCCGACCATTGGATTTTTTGGTAAATTTTATTTGTTTTCTGCTGCTCTATCAGAGGGACGTCTTTGGGTTGTTTTATGGGGTGTGATTAACTCTGTGATAGGAGCCTATTACTACCTTCGCCCAATAGTTTTAATGTATATGCATGAAAGTAATAAAGCTGATGATGCTGAGAGGTATCTACCTGCCACTGAAACACTGATTGTCGTCAGTATGATCTTTGTGCTTGGTTTAGGTTTCTTCAGTGACTTTTTATTCAAGGCCGTAGAACGTTCATTGTAGGAACGAACTTATCAAAGTTGAGAATTTTATTAGTTCTAAAGCCCGTATTTTCTCATAGTTGAGATAGCAGATTTAAATCCTATTCGTGCTATTCGAGCCATAATTTTTGGGTTTAAACTAAAGTGATCGACAAAGAACATTTCATGATTTTGTGGGCGTGGGTGAATATAAATATAGTCCACATTGGGTTTAAAATTAACTCGTTTTTCAATGATTTCTAAAATTCGAGAACGATGAACTGGTTCTACATGTGCTTGTTTAAGGTAGCCTTCCACAGCATTGTAAATCGAGCGAATCTCTTGTTGATGTTCAATATGTTTTTCAATTTTCTGTTGAATGACTTGATAAAGTGCCTGATTGATAATGACGGGTATTCCATATTGATGAAGACTACCTAATTCTGGAGTATAGTGATAGGGCTGGACTGAATAACTTGAGATTACTAAGTCCGCTCCATGATCAGCGGCTACATGAGTTGAGAGTGTATCTCGAATCTCTCCATCAAAAAAATAGAGCTCCTTGCCATCTCCCTGATTGATTCCGTAAGGTGCAAACACGGGAGGTAAGGCCGTTGATGCTGCAACAGCTTCACTAATTCGGGCAAAATTAGCATACATTATTTGTGAATCTTTAGAAGTCTCTTTAAAATCACCAAAAATTACTTTTCTGGAGTGATTGAGTTGAGTTCCAACAATGAAGAGCTCAACACCGAGGTCTTTAAAATTATTTACAGTAAGGACGTGTTTTCGAAGATAAGATTCAACGCCATTTGTTGTAAAGAGGCCATTAATACTAAAGGCATGTTTCAGTAAAGACTCAGCACCTCCAGAAAAAATTGATTTTCTACGAAAGAAATTAGGAACTGACTTCATGATTCCTTTAGTATTGAGTGCAAACATGTTTCGGTAGGTTAGCGGTTTAAGCTCGTTGAGACCAAACTCATTGAAAATCTTATTATAGCCGAGTCCAACCTCAAAAGCATTTACCAGACTTTCAATTGTATAGCCCGAAGCTAATATAGAACTAATAAAGGAACCAGCACTGGATCCAACATAAAGTCGTATAGCCATAGAATCATTTTGTTTAGTAGATCTTTGAACCACTTCGGGCGATCCACCTAAAAAACGGAATCCCTTTTCTTTTAATGCGAGACAAACACCAATATGAAATGCTGCCGCCTTTATTCCGCCACCACTGAGAGCTAAAGCAATCTTTCTTTTTTCTCTAATTTTCATTTTGTATATATCTCATAGCTAAACCTAAATCGTAAATGATTTGTTGTAACTAACAACTGCAAACACTTTCCTCATAGGAAATAAAATGACTACTCATTGAATAATCATGAACACCTAAATGAGTAGTCAATGAGTAGTCAGATCATAGTTCTGGATACTCAGTGAGTAGTCAACGGATAAATATTAATCAGCACTGTGTGGATAGCTGTGGATATCCTAATTAAATTGAATATTCAAAGGATACTCAAATGTGGATTAATATGTGGATAATGGATACTCAAAGATTAGTCAATATGTGGGAATATCTGTGGATAATGTGGATAATGTGGATTTTGAATACTCAGTTGAATAGTCATTGCGTTTGCCAAAAAAATTTTGAATACTCATGCCCCCACTTAAAATGAGGAGATATATGGATTTGTGGCTTTCTGTGATTGATTATGCGGTGATCAAGAAAGTAAGTGTTAGCACTTTAAGGCGACGAATTAAATCTCAAATTCTAGAAACAAAATTTCAAAATGGAAAATATCTAATTCGAGTATCAAATAGTGAAAATGCAAACTTTGATAATATTGAATCAATCGAAATTGAAAAGAAAAATGCTAATAATGAAAACTCTGAATTCTTATTAAACAATAGGACTTCTGTCGAGGGATTGATACAAGAATTAAAAAATGCCTATAGCCAAGTACTTTCAGAAAAAGAAGAAATGATTTCTCAATTAAGGTCAGAAATTGAAATTCTAAAACATATGAATCATTTTCTAGAACGACAAATAATGAGTTCAACATCAGAGATTGATAGCCAAATTCCAGAACAAGACCTTATTTAGTCTTTATATTTTATCAAAAAAATCCGAATAAATAACAATTGCATATGATTTGATTGGCAAATTTTAGTCAGTTCAAAAAATAAATGATTCTTTTGATAAGGAGTTTCCATGGAAGTGAAACATAGGTTTAAAAAATCCACGATATTTGGAATTTGTTTGATTTTCAGTATAATAGCTTGTCAAAAAAAGATAAAAGAACAAGTTAAAGTCATTGATGATGAAAATAGTCAATTTGCAGGCAAAAGTTGCTATGGATCTTCAATTCAAAATGAGTTTTTACTGAAATGGTCTGATGGTTCTCATTCTTTATTAAAGGGGACTAAAGACGATCTCAATAATTTTATTAAAAAACAACAGGAATCAAATAAAAAACGCTTAGTTATTGTAGAACAAAATCGTAAATTCGATTTTAAAATGGCTCTTAAATTACAACCTGAACAAACTCAATCAGAAATTATTCCCCTAGGTTCATTTTGGGAAGTTTGGGGACAAGAAGATCTTCAAGCAAATGAGCTTTGGGATAAAAATATAAAAGGAGCAGGTGTCACAATCGCAGTTGTTGATGGCGGCATAGATCAAACTCACCCATCTCTAATGAATAGAATTTATATCAATGAAAATGAAATCCCTAATAATGGTATAGATGACGATAATAATGGGTTTATCGATGACTATAAGGGTTTTGATTTCTCAAGTAAAACTTCTCAGGGTGAAATTTCAGACCATGGTACACATGTTGCTGGAATCATTGCTGCTGAACCTAAAGAAAGTCCTATGCTAGGTATCGCTCCGCAAAGCAAAATTCTTCCGCTTAGTATTTTTGGTGGTGAATTCGGAGGGAGTCTAGAGACAGCAGTTGCTGCTTTGGAATATGCCAAAAATCGAGGAATTAAAATTGTAAATGCTAGTTGGGGTGGTGCTGCATGTGCAGAATTGTTACGAGATGCAATTATTTCTTTAGCAGAAAAAGATATTTTATTTATCAATGCTTCAGGAAATAATGGAGTTGATATTCAATTTTATCCTGAATACCCTGCTGCATTTAATTTAGAAAATCAAATAACAGTGGGTGCAAATATGCAATCGGGATTAATGGCCGCATTTTCAAATTATGGATACCAACAAGTGCATGTTTTAGCTCCTGGTCATCAAATTCTGAGTACTGTACCAGGTGGTTGGGATATTGGAAGTGGAACAAGTATGGCGGCTCCTTTTGTTAGTGGATTAGCTGCACTTCTATGGAGTGCTCACCCGGAATCGACTTCGGTACAAATTAAAAAGGCAATTCTTCAATCAGTAAAAGATCCACAAAATTATAATCCTGTTCTTTCTATGGGGCGAGTTAACGCAGTATTAGCTTTAGAAAAATTAGAACTAATATTAAAGGAGTTACCTAAATAATTTTAGTCAAAAAATTGTTTTAGGTGCTTTCATGTTAAAATTTGAATAGATAAATTAAAATTTAGCACTAGAGTCAAATCTCTGTTAATGGATCGATCAAAGCTTCACAAACTATTATTTCTAGCAGACTATTATCAGTAGTGATCTGAAATTGAATCTGCGAATAGAATTGTCTAAAATAGAGGCATAAAATTGACGATAGTTATTAAGTTATATATTGGGAGAAATTTGTGAGCATAATTCAAGAAAAACTGAAAGATTTAGAAAACCGCAATGATTTAGCAATGGAAGGTGGTGGCCCTAGTCGTCGAGAGAAACACAAACAAGGAGGCCGCTTAACGGCAAGAGAGAGACTAGATGTCTTACTTGACCCTGGAAGTTTTGTTGAAACAGATCGTTTTGTAACTCACCGATGCACTAACTTTGATATGGCCAACAATAAGTCTCCAGGTGATGGAGTTGTAACTGGATATGGTCGAGTTAACGGAAAAACTGTTTTTGTTTACAGCCAGGATTTTACTGTATTAGGCGGAAGCATGTCTCGCACGCAAGCTAATAAAATAATTAAAATTATGGACATGGCTATTAAGGCGGGAGCTCCAATAATTGGATTGAATGATTCTGGTGGAGCAAGAATACAAGAGGGTGTTGAAGCACTTGGTGGGTACGCCGATATTTTTGTGAGAAATACAATGGGGTCTGGAGTGATACCTCAAATTAGCGCTATTATGGGCCCTTGTGCCGGAGGTGCTGTTTATAGTCCAAGTATAACTGATTTTGTTTTTATGGTGAAGAATACAAGTTATATGTTTGTGACTGGTCCTGATGTGATAAAAGCTGTTACCCATGAAGAAGTAACAAAAGAGCAACTCGGAGGGGCAGGAACGCATAGTACGAAATCAGGAGTTTCACACTTTGCATGCGATTCTGATAAACATTGTTTATTGTTAATTAGAGAATTACTTAATTTTTTACCGGGTAATAATTTAGATGAACCACCGATTTTACCTACTCGAGACAAACCCAATCGACTTTGCGAAGCACTAGTGGATTTAATCCCAGAAAGTCCTAAAAAACCTTATGATATGTTGAAGCTAATCAAAGAAATTGTTGATGAAGGATATTTTTTAGAGGTGCATCAAGGTTTTGCCGGAAATATTATTGTTGGCTTTGCACGCTTTAATGGACGAAGTGTTGGAATTGTTGCCAATCAACCTCAAGTTTTAGCTGGTTGTTTAAATATTGAAGCAAGCAGAAAAGCAGCTCGTTTCATTCGCTTTTGTGATGCATTTAATATTCCAATCGTTTCATTAGTTGATGTACCAGGATTTTTACCTGGAACTGATCAAGAATATAATGGAATCATTACCCATGGGGCAAAACTTCTTTATGCCTATGCTGAAGCAACAGTTCCAAAAGTAACTTTGATTACAAGAAAAGCTTATGGTGGTGCCTATATTGTTATGGGATCAAAACTTCTTAGATCCGATGTTAACTTAGCTTATCCGTGCGCTGAAATTGCAGTCATGGGAGCAGATGGAGCAGTGAATATTATTTTTAGAGAGAAAATCTCTAAAGCTGCTGATCCAGTAAAAGAACGACAAAAACTCACCCAAGAGTACGAAGAAAAATTTAGTAATCCATATATTTCAGCAGAATTGGGATATACAGATGAAGTGATTGAGCCTTCACAAACACGATTTAGAATTATTGAGGCTTTAGAAATGCTCAAAACAAAAAAAGATATCAATCCACCCAAGAAACATGGAAATATTCCTCTTTAAGGCGGCTTATGAAACAATTTAAAAAAGTATTAATAGCAAATAGAGGGGAAATTGCGATAAGAATCACAAGAGCTTGTCGCGAGATGGGAATACAGTCAGTGGCTGTATTTAGTGATGCTGATCGTGACAGTCTTCATGTTTTTTTATCAGATGAAGCCTATAATATTGGTCCAGCGCCAAGTAAAGAGTCCTATCTCAATATCGAAAAAATAATCGCTGTTGCAAAAAAAGCAGGAGCCGATGCCATTCATCCGGGTTATGGATTTCTTTCTGAAAACCCTAATTTTGTAAAAGCAGTGGAGGCAGAGGGAATCACTTTTATTGGTCCAACTGTTCAAAATATTGAATCTATGGGAGATAAGCTTGCAGCAAAAGCTCTAATGAAAAAAGCTCAAGTGCCAACAGTTCCTGGAAGCGATGGACCAGTCGAAACACTAGAGGAAGCTCAAAAAGTTATAAATAGAATTGATTTTCCGGTTATTATTAAGGCATCTGCCGGCGGTGGTGGAAAAGGAATGCGAGTGGTTCGAAAAGAACAGGAATTAGAAAGTGCTTTTCGCGCTTGTCGTTCAGAAGGTATGAATTATTTTGGTGATGGAACTGTTTATATTGAAAAATTTGTGACAGATCCCAAACACATTGAAATTCAAGTGTTTGGAGATAAACATGGAAATGTTGTTCATTTGTATGAGAGAGAATGTTCAGTTCAACGACGACATCAAAAAATTATTGAAGAATCGCCGAGCCCATCACTAACTCCCGAAATAAGAAATAAAATGGGAGAAGCAGCTGTTAGAGCTGCAAAATTAATTAATTATGTTGGAGCTGGGACATTAGAATTCATTTTTGATAATCAAACCAAAGAATACTTTTTTATGGAAATGAATACGCGACTTCAAGTTGAGCATCCGATCACAGAGCTCACCACGGGTGTTGATCTTGTGCGAGAGCAATTAATGGTCGCAATGGGACATCCACTCAGTATTAAGCAAGAAAATATTAAACAAAAAGGTCATGCTATTGAAGTGCGAGTTTGTGCTGAAGATCCAGTGACCTTTAAGCCAAGCCCAGGAGTGATTCGGGCCTGTCGCCATCCACAGGGCCCCTTTTTAAGAGTTGATTCCTATATCTATCCTGGTTATGAGGTACCCATTTATTATGATCCGATGATGGCAAAAGTTATTACCTGGGGAGAAAATCGTACCGAAGCAATTCGTCGCATGGATCGCTCCCTCACCGAATTTATTTTAACCGGTGTGAAATCAAATATTGCTTTACATAAAACAATATTAGCTCATCCTCAATTTTTAGATGGTTCTTATACAACACAGTTTATTGAACGTAATTTTCAAGTTGATGAGCCTGAGTTATTTAAATTAGTAGACGATAGAGTATTTTTAATTGCTGCTGCCATTACTGCTTATCAAGATAGAAAATCAAAGGACGTTAGACAGTTAAACTTAGTAAGTCATTGGAAAAAAATTGGCCGAAAATTAATGATGAGGATTTAAAACAATGTATTTTGAATCAGAGATGAACGGAAAAAAATATAATATTGATGTGATTGAAAATAAACAAAATTGGAAAATATCCATTCAAGAAGAAGGCAAGGATTGGGAATTTCTAGAAATTAGTAAAAATGATTTTAAAAAAGCCGAAGCGTATTTTAGTTTTCTTTTTAATGGGTCATCTTATTTAATTGATGTAGTTGGTAGTGATACAGATTATACTGTCTATACAAGAGGATCATACCGAGCCCTTAAAATTTTCAATGATGAAATGTTATTACATCGAAGCTTGAAAAACTCTGGCGGTTTATCACATGATCGTGAGTTAAAGGCGGGAATGCCAGGAAAAATTATAGAAATTTTTGTAAAACCAGGTGATAAAATAAAGCACAATAAACCAATTCTCATTATGGAAGCCATGAAAATGGAAAATGAAATGCGTGCTTCAGCTGATTGTGTTGTCAAAGAAGTATGCGTGAAACAAGGAGATAGTGTTGAATCAGGCAGTATTTTAATACGCTTTGAGTGATCAACTAAAATTTGTATTTAGAAAGTAGAGTTGATGCAATCTCAAAGTAATTTAACATTTAGTAGACACTATTATGAAGTCATGATTCGCGAAAATCATATTGATACTCTTGGACATGTCAATAATGCCACCTATTTACAATTATTCGAGGAAGCGCGTTGGGAACTTATTACAGAACGTGGTTTTGGTATAAAAGAAATTCAAAAAAACAAACTTGGCCCCGTTATTCTAGAAATTAATTTAAAATTTAATAGAGAAATAATATTAAGGGAACATGTAAAAATTGTAACAGAAACATTAGAATATGGTGGTAAGGTAGGAACCCTGAGCCAAATCATCTATAAGGAAGACCAGCAAATTTCTTGCGAAGCAAAAATGATCTTTGGTCTTTTTAATACAGAGCTTCGAAAGTTGGTGTCACCAACTCCAGATTGGCTCTATGCTATCGGTGCAATAAAATAATTCAAATAATAAATAGAGTTTTTGTCTCTAACCAGCCAACCAAAGTAATATAGACGTGAAGAGGCAATCAGTTAAGAAGATCTAAGGTCTAAGAAAGTAATTTTCAACACTATTTGGTTCGCTTTTACGCAGAAAAAGCCTTTTTTCTGCATCAACTCCTAATAGAATTTGATACAAATCTGTTATAATAGGTCTTGAACTATAGTAGCCATGGCCAAGTCCTAATCCTAAAATAGGAGCGTCTACTTCTCCCGCATTGATGACATCAACACCATCAGCCGTGGCACAACCACCCAATCTTCGATTGTTATTAAAAGTTTCTGAAGCGGAAATAGCGTTATCATTGAAACTACAATAAAGTGTGATTCGTTTAGCAACTTTTCGAAGTGAGGGTGCAATTCTTTGAAAATCATCAACGGATAAATCTGGTGCATTTAATACGAGTTCATCAATAAATGGTTCATGAAATTCGGAACTCAATTTTTCTAAAGCTGGAATCATAACTTGATGACCCATACTATGAATCCCGAGATGGATGGGTATTTTTAAAGTACTGATCCACCTCAAAAAAGCAACGGCGTCTCCTTGGCTTGCAATAGCTGACTGGTAATTTTTTTCATAGGTTTTATTGATAAGACTCGAGGTTAAGCCATCTTCAGATCCAGCAGGCCAAGTAAAAACCATTGGGAGGCCTTGGTATTTTAAATCGTAAGCGATTTGAGCAGCTCTCATGACGGCTTCTTCAAATTTGACATTAAAGCCGTGAGTAAATAGTAAAATACTTTCTGGCTTTTTTTCTAAAATAGCTGCTTTGAGCTGATCTGGTGGTAGAAGTCTATGAGCTTGGAATCGATAAAAACTATGACTATCTGCACGTAAATCTTCTGTAGTTTCAATCTTACCAACACGAGTTTTTTTGGGAATATTTATTTTACAAATCCCATATCGAAGTCCCTTTGCAGGTGTAATTCCAAATGCTCTATTAGAACAATTAGGTTTTCCATCTTTCAACTCTCTATTCGTAACATAAAAAACTTCCATAGCTTCAGTGTCTGCATGGGAATTAACAATTTTTTTATTTAATAGCGACGCAATAATTTCATGATCGGTAGGGGGAGGTGGTTGATTTATTTCGATGTCTATTGGCTTTTGGGCGCAGGAGTTTAAAATAATTAAAATACCTAGTAAAATAATTTTTAAAATAGATCTAAGAAGCAACATCGAATCTCCTCTTTAATAGTAATCAGGCCAGAAAAATATTACAAGTGTCTCGTTTTCACATCAATCTTTATATTTTTCAAGTGAGTAAATTCCAAATGGTCCAGCCGTGGCGTAAGAGGCATAGGTCAGAAGAAAAGCATAAGTAGAAATTCTCCATCCAAAAAGTTCACAAGCTAATATTCCACAGGTTAATGGAGTTTTAGAGGCAGCACCAAAGAGACTGACAAATCCAAGAGCTGCAAAAAATGAAATAGGTTCTTGCCAATGATGAGCCAGTGCACTCGCTATAGTTGATCCAATAAAAACAAGAGGAATAAAATCACCGCCCTTAAATCCAATTGCTATAGCAAGAATAGTTAAACAAATTTTAATCAATGGTATCTCATAAGATGGTGGTAGAGTAAAAGCTGATAATATGCTTTCTAAGCCTAAACCTTGGTAAAGCGAAAGTGGAAATATCAAATATAAAACAAGAACTAAGAACCCACCTAGTCCTCCTCTCCAAATTTCAGGAATTTTATGAAAAATAAATTCTGTTTGCCGAAGTGCTTCTGTGTAGAAACGAGATATTAAACCAATAAAAAGTGCGAGAATAAGCAGGTGAAAGAGCAATTGACTTGAAAAATCTGGTGGTTCAATAGTTAATATTTCAAAATGAGGAGCCTTTAATAGAACTGAAATTGACCATGCAGTGATGCTAGAAATAAAACAAAAAAAGAATAATTTTGGTGTCCATTTTTTTAATTGGGTTGTATGTAGGACTTCCAGTCCAAAAAACATACCGGCCCATGGTGCACCTAAAGCGGCTGCAAATCCACCGCTGAGACCTGTTCTTAAAACTAAATTACGCTCATGATTTGATAGACCAAACCAATAAGCTAATTTATCCGCTGAAGATGCTGACATTTGAAGAGCAGCGCTTTCCCGTCCAACTGAAGCCCCAACTAAATGTGATAAAAGTGAAGTTATATAAATGAGTGGAGTCATAACCCAAGAAACGAATTGTTCTGGTTGCTGTACTTCTTCAAGAATGAGCTTAAATCCTCTTACTGCTTTGGCGTGAACCAATTTATAAATACTTGGAATTATGAGTCCCACAAGTGGTAAACCATAAATAAAATATGAATTTTCATTACGAGCTTCAGTAACTAAATTGAGGCAATATAAAAACGAACTAACAAGCATTCCAGATATCAAACCTGAAAGTGTTGTTATAAAAAATAATCGGAAATTCTGCTTCAGTTGATTAGGGCATTTTGTTAACATCATTTAAATTTATAATAATATTTGTTTATTAGACAATGTTTGAATGAACATGAATCTTATTTTCAGAAGCCAACTTACGAGTTAGACATATTTATTCTTAATATAAACGGCCATGAAAATTCCAGGAAGGGCGAGAAGGCCGCACGTAATAAAAAAATTGGCCCAGCCCAATTGCTCAACCATAATACCTGAAAATCCAGAAAAGAAATTTCTTCCTAAAGAGGCAAAACTAGCAAGCAGTGCATATTGAGTCGCTGAAAATCTTTTATTGGTAAGCATAGCCATAAAAGCCAGAAACGCAGAAGTTCCCATTCCACTTGTGATATCCTCAAATATAACAGCGAGTGCGAGAGCCCAGTTTTGTGGCCCAGTTAATGTAAGAGTCATAAAATAAGCGGTGGATAAAGCTTGTAATACACCAAAGATGATCAATGCACGGTAAACTTTTAGTTTTTTTATTAGTATTCCACCTAAAAATAAACCGACAAGAGATGAAAAAAGCCCAACTGTTTTAGCTATGAAGCCTACATCTTGATTGGTAAATTGCATATCTACATAAAACTTATTTAACATTTGACCCGAAATTGAATCACCTAATTTAAAAGCGATGACAAATGTCAGTAGTAAAAGGGCTTGAGGACGTGTGAAAAACTCTTTAAATGGTTCGATGATGGCATCTTGAAGACTTTTGGGCGGAGGCTCCGCGACTTCTGGTTCTGGAATGAAAAAAGAAGTGATCAGACCAACACTCATTAATGCGGCCATTGCAAAATAAAGTTGATTCCAAGTAATATTATAATTACCTTCGCCAACCAATCCAATTCCAAGTCCACCCGATAAAAGCATTGCAATTCGATATCCATAGGTTGTCATGGAGGCACCAAGCCCCATTTCATCATCTGGCAAAAATTCACGTCGATAGGCATCGATAATAGAATCTTGAGTGGCACTAAAAAATGCAACGATAATGGTCGTAATTACCAATGGAGTGAGTGAGGTTGTGGGATCAAAAGTTCCCATTATTGCAAGGAATCCAACAAGAGCCACTTGAGTTAGAATGAGCCAGCTCTTTCTTCTTCCATTTCGAGTGAGTTGATAACGATCTAATAGGGGTGCCCACATAAATTTAAGTGAATATGCCAGTCCCACCCAGCTCATAAAACCTATGGTTTTGAGATCGATACTCTCTCGGGCAAGCCACATTTTAAAAGTACCACCAGTAAGAAGAAATGGTAAACCACTAGAAAAACCCATAACCATAGTTATAGCCATTCTTTGCCATGTTTTAAGTTGTGAAGAAGGCTTTATCATTTGTGAACTCCCCCCTATGTTTCTGAGCTACATAGTTCAAAAAAATCTTATGACAAGATTGTTAAGAGTTCAAATCAGAATCAGAAATAACTGAACATGTTTAAAAAATTATATCATTCTCAGTTATTTTTGCTGTTAGTTTGGGTGATTTTTCAATCACCCCTTATTATAAAAACTTCCCTTTGGTCAGTATTTTCATAATAAAAGTTAAATAAAAGTTAGTTTTCTCATTTTCCAAAGTAGGTGACTAATATAAGGACGTCTTGATTCTCCAGTAGTGACCATAAGTAGCTTAGTTATTTTCAGATTTTTTGGATCAGTAAATAATAAAATGAGCATTTCTCGTATAAAATTGGTGTTGAGTGTGATATAGTTATCGGTTCCCACTCCTAATTGAACACTTTTTTTCTCCCACCAAGAAAATGGATGATCTTTATAATCTTGAAACTTTCCAGTAAGCTTATTATTCGAAGATGGCAAAGCGACAAGTGAAACACCCTTATCGATCAAACGATTCAAAACATCATGTTGATAATGCTCGACTTCGCGAGCTGTATGAAACTTTGCTTTTAAAAAAAGAGTTATTTCAGCTTCCGTTAATTGTTGGCCTCGAAGTAACTTATCACAAATAGGTTGATTCGAGCCCCAATCCATTTCAATCAATTCTTTATAGAAATCAGATCCAATGGGAACATGTTGCTTTGATTTATTGAGGTTAATGACATTTTGAAATAAACGATGAAAATAAAAATTGGGATTAATGCCAAGACTTACTCCATGCTCTAATGTGTCAATATGCCAAATATTCATAGCATTATCAACCGCCTGAATTCCTTTTTTCAAAGTATGCCATACTTCACCATGGTGAGAGCGAATTTTAAATCCTCGATACTGAAGTTTGCGAAACCCAGAGAACATTTCATTAAAATGTTCTTTCCGAAAGAGATCTAATTCGCTTCCGACAGTGTCGACATCTGTCATATGGGATTCAAGTTCGGGATATTTTTCAAGCATATAAATGAGAGTATTTACTTGTTCCATAAAGTGGGCTTTACGGCTTGAAAATTTACTGGAGTCGAAAAAATCATGTTCTTTTCTAAATGAAGGGGATAACACAAAGTCAAAATCAGGACGTTCTTTTTTAAAAGCCATAAAGCCTTCATAGAGGCCCATTATTACATCTTCAGAAGTCACATCATCAGACCCAGGAATATTCTCACCAGAAGCTGAACTCGTTCGAGCCAAAGTAAATTTTAATCGAATTTTACCTATATTATAACGATGATAAAGGTCGTTAGCCATATGATAAGCAGATTGTTTATGAGCCTCTCGGTCAACTAAAATTAATTTAGCTAAGTATAGAATTTTTAAATAAGAATTAAAACCTTCATTTTCACTAAGACGAATTAAATTATCAACATCAGAAACTTTTTCTATTGGTAGCGAATCGTCACCATAAACATCTTTTATTTTTCTTTCATACAATGAGCGATTTGGACCTTCCAGTAGTTTTTGTAGTCTAGGAAAAATAAAATCAGCATTTAGAGAGCCAGTTAAATGAATGTGCTCTTCATTATATTTAACTGGGAAATGCTTAAAAAATTCAAACAATGATTTTGCAACAGTATGTTCCAATAATGTGTTTATAGAAACTCGATCTTGTTGGAAATCAGCAAGTAACTCTCGAAATTCTTTCACATAATTATAAGCAGAATCATGTTTTTCTTTTAAATCACTTTGGAGCAGAAGATCAAGTGTATCTAGTAATGAAATTCCATTCGTCTCACTTATGATTCCTGTCAGCCACTTAGTTAAGTCATGAATAATTTTATCTTGTCGAGTTAGCATGATCTTAGGCTAACTCTCTAATCAGAATCTGTCTAACGTATTTCTATTTATTTTTTAAAGGTCATTTAAGAATTTATTTAAATCAATCGTTTCACCCGGTTTTATAATTTAAATAATTCTGCCAAAGAAGAGGCACAGTTGAATCATCCCTCAATTCAAGTTCAACAGGAGTAATCCAATGCGGAGCTTCTGGCTCTTTGAGCAGTGGCATTCCTGCTGTAACCGGTGTTCGGTTCCCCTTTCTCTGATTGCAATGACGACAAGCTGTAACAACGTTATTCCAATTTTCGGGTCCCTGCTTAGATATAGGAATGACATGATCAATAGTTAGTTCTTTGTTAGAACATCTTTTTGCACAATATTGACAAATATGTGCATCTCGAAGGTAAACGTTTTGTTTTGAGAATCTAACACGTCGAAACGCACCGGATGCAATATACGACCTTAGTCTAATAACGCTTGGTATTGGAAATTTAGCTCGTGCAGAGCTAACATAGATATCATGAAATTCAATCACCTCTACTTTTTCAGAAAACCAAAGGACCATTGCTTTTTGCCAACTAATAACCTTCATGGCTTCGTAAGATGCATTTAATAATAAAGCGGCTTTTTTGTGTTGTTTTTTTAAATTTTCTTTGGCTAACCCTCCTTCTACTCATTGACTTTACTTATATTGTAGTTAATTTATGCTAAGAATTGCAAGAGTTGAGGTCATTCTAATGTTTTTTAGTAGGATATAAGAAAAACTTATGCCATCTTTTGATATTGTCTCAGAAATAAACAATCAAGAAGCGGATAATGCCATTAATCAAACTCTAAAAGAAATTGAAGGTCGATATGACTTCAAGGGAAGTATGAGTGAATTACTTTGGGATAAAAAAGAAATTATTCTAAAAGCCGAAGATGATTATAAAATTGGTGCCATGAAAGATATATTGCAAACCAAGTTTCACCGTCGAGGTATTGATATTCGGGCCCTTAATTATGGAAAACTCGAAGAGGTCGGTGGTCAAATGCTTAAACAAAAAATCACTTTAAATCAAGGAATCGACAAAGAAAAAGCGAAGGATATTACTACATATTTAAGAGATTTGAAATTGAAGATTCAGCCACAAGTTGTAGATGAAAAAGTCCGGGTTACCTCCAAAAGTATTGATACACTTCAAGAGACAATGAATTTATTGCGCTCTAAGGACTTCGGAATTCCGCTTCAATTCAATAATATGCGATCATGATGTTTGCATTTGTTGGAGATAATTTATAAGATATATCTTAGCCTCAGGTTTTCTGAGGAGGTTTATAAGGAGGCCCAAGTGGGTAAGAAGTTATATGTAGGCAATTTGCCTTTTTCGATAGATGATCAACAATTGCACCAGGCGTTCTCGAGCTATGGCCAAGTTATGTCGGCCAAAGTTATTATGGATAGAGACTCTGGTCGAAGTAAAGGCTTCGGCTTTGTTGAGATGGCAACTGATGAGGAAGCTCAAAACGCAATGGGTTCAATGAATGGAACTCAGCTTGGCGGCAGAGATGTCAGTGTATCTGAGGCTCGTGATCCTGGCCCTCGCACTGGTGGCGGCGGCGGCGGATTTAGAGGTCGTAACAATGGCGGCGGCGGTGGCGGCGGACCACGCGGTGGCGGCGGAGGTGGAGGCGGTGGACGTCCTCATGGCAACAGACCTCCTCGTCGATTCGGAGACGATTAGTTTCTAGAATTTAATCTCAATCTAAGACAAAGGGCCGATGAACTCGGCCCTTTTCTTTTTTAAGTATAAGGAATAACGAATAAAATAGTTGCGATCGTATTACAGTGATAGGTTACCAAGTTTTATGAGAAATTAGAAATTCGATAATACAGACTTACTTGAGTGAAACAAACTGTGTTAATATAAAAGATATGGGAATAGCTTGTATCATTGAGCAAGATGCTCAAATTAAAAGTTCACTCGAAATAGCTCTTAAAGAAGTCGATTCTCGTCTTGAAATTATGGTGTTTAATGATCTTGAAGGTTTTTATAAATGGTTTTCAGAAATTATAAAACCAAAATCTTCTGAAACATTAAGCCAAACTAATAAAACCAAAAATATTGAATTAAATTTACTCATTGGAGATATCCAGTTCCTAGGACCCAACTACTTTACTCTTATCGAAAAACTAAGAAAATTGATGGTGAGAAGGGGAATATTAAAAAATGAAGATGAACTTGCAATTCTACTAACTGCATTTGAAACTCCGAATATGGATTTCAAACAAATTGAAAGTCGAATTATAACTAATATCATTTTTAAACCCTTTGATTTGCCTATTTTAAAACAACAAATAAAAATAGCACTTTCTAATCAAAAACCAATAAATGATTCCTTGTTATTTACACAAAAATTAGAATCAACAGCTGAAATGTTGAAAGAAGTTCAACTTGAGTCCTTTACTGAATTAGGATTTATTACGCGTAGTAATCGAGAGTTAAAAATTAATGACGCTTCAAAATATTATAGTAAATACTTTGAAGCGAAGGGAAAATTGAGCGTATTAGCACGATGTGTTTCGTGTGTTCCACATCCCCATGTTGCTAACGAATTTCAAGTGGAATTCCGTTATGTTGGTGCCAATAACAATCAGGTGAGACAATTACGTCAAACTTTATTTACTATACAACATGATGAGAACAAGACCGAAGGGTTAACAAAAAAAACAATTCCTAGAGCCATTAAAAAAGATATGGGTGACGCCACCCAAACGATAAATTTTTTGATTTTTTTAAAATCAGGTACTGATCCAGGAATTGAATTAAAGGATGTTTTTGAAAAAAGTTTATCAAATGTTTTCATTTCTGTTAATAGAAATATGGCGCTTTTTGTTGAATCTCTTGAAAGAAATGAAATCAGCACACTTGGTCAAAAACCTATTCACTCTATTGTAATTAGTTCTGATTCTTTGATGGGAAGCCAAGGTGTTGCAACATGGACTCAAATTTTAAATCAAATGGAAGAATTTAATAAAAAACAATTTTCTATTACTATCAATGCAAGACCAAAACTTATTATAACCAGTCATCATGAGATTACTGAAGAAAAACTAAGATTATGGTCTGAACTAGTATCAGAAGTAGTATATACTCCTGTCGATCGACCTTATTTGAATAAAAGAATTATTACATTATTTCCAGAAATTCAACCTCGCCTTGAAACCATTGAAATATTGAGTATAAAAACAAATGAAACTATACGTGTGGCCAATCCAATTGGGGTGAGCTCAATTTCAGAGGCTATTGTCACTATAAAATATTATCGACCAATCTCTTTTCATTCATTTAGAAGGTTCTGTCTACCATTGAAAGCTGGGGAAGAAAAACTTGAGCTATTAGCCTCGTGTTTTTACAGCGAAAAAAAGGATGATTATTTTATTAATCATTTTGTTTTCTTTGGAATTACTGATAAATACCTCAAATATATTCGCAAATGGATTTTAGAAAGATATATTTCCTCAAAAGAAGGTGGATCCTCAGGATCTGCTGCATAATTTAAAAAATCTAGTTTGACCACTTAGATTAAACTCAATATGCCTTTCTAGTTGAAAGTAATTAAGAAAAAACCAAAAGGTTGAGGTGATTATTTATGAAACGAAATTTATTTTTTATTATTACAATATTTTATATTTTACAACCAGCGCTTAGTATTGAGATTCAAGGGCATAGAGGTGCTCGCTGGGTTAGGCCTGAAAATACAATACCAGCCTTTGAATATGCGCTAGAAGTGGGCGTAGACACATTAGAGCTAGATACACTTATAACTAAAGATGGAAAAGTTGTTGTCCATCATGATCCAACTTTAAATTCAACTATTTGTTTAGATTCCAATGGAAAGAAAATAAAAACTCAAATTCCTATTTATTCATTAACCTTAAAAGAATTAAAAACCTATGATTGTGGTACATTAGTGAACCCTCGATTTCCAGAGCAAATTCCGCAACCTAAAGTTACTATTCCAACACTGGAAGAAGTTTTACTTTGGGTTAAAAACTCAAAGCACCCGGTAGCAAATAAAGTGCTTTTTAATATTGAGGCTAAAAGCGATATTAATCATCCTGAATTTGCACCTTCACCAGAAGAGTTTGTCAAATTGATCATAACTGAAATTAAAAAACAAAATCTTCTTAGTAGGGTTACTTTACAATCCTTTGACCTTCGCTGTTTGAAAGCAGCTCGTGAATTAGAGCCGAGTCTTTCACTTTCAGTTCTTCTTGAAGATCGCCCACCTGGAAAAGAAGGCTTGATTCAATTAATCAAAGACTATAAGGCTCAAATATTATCACCAAACTTTGAGTGGTTAAAACCTCAAGATGTGACAGCTCTTCATAAAATTGGTACCCGTGTAATTCCTTGGACACCTAATTCAAAAAAAGAATGGAGTGAATTAATTGAAATGGGTGTGGATGGTATTATTACAGATAACCCTAAAGAACTACTCAATTATATAACTGAATTTACAGCAAAAGAACTTAAAAATAACTAACCATGATTGAAAATTATATCATGACTAGTTATTTTTCCAATTCGTTGAGGGTGATTTTCAATCACCCCGTAAAAAAATAGTTATGACCAAAGGCAAGTCTGTTCATTATAAAAAAGTAAAGTACTTACAAAATAAAAAGAGAAAGAGATTGATTTTGTAGGTGAATTACGGAAAAAGTAAGTGAGAGTTTAAATAAGTTTCAGCTTCAATGTGTATCTCACTCTAAATCTAAATGGCAGAAATTGTTTCTGCATATTATTACAAGTGAGATTTAAGCTCAATTACAGAATAAAGGATTGATTTTCATTTACGATTTAATGAAATGATTTGGATTCAAAGTTATTATGCGTGTTTTAAAACAATTAGGAAAACCCAAAAAATGTGTGAAAGTATAAATGAGTCAGTTAGATGATTTAACTAAAGCCGTTGAAATATTACGTGGTGGGGGAAATGTAGCTATTCCCACTGAAACAGTCTATGGATTAGCGGCAAAAATTTCTAGTGAAGTAGCATTAAGGTCAATTTTTAATATTAAAAATAGACCATTTTTTGATCCACTCATTGTTCATATTGCTTCTATTGAAGAAGCTAAAAAGCTAACTTTAAATTGGCCTACTAGCGCACAAAAGTTTGCAGAAGCATTTTGGCCTGGGCCATTAACTTTGGTACTTCCAAAAACAAAACTAGTGAGTGATCTAATAACATCGGGTCTTGATACTGTGGCTATTAGAATACCAAGACATCCGTTGGCATTAGAAATTATAAAGCAATTAGGAGAGCCAATCGCAGCACCAAGTGCTAATAAATTTGGTAAAACGAGTCCCTCCGAAGCAAAACATGTGATTCAAGAGTTTGATGATAAAATATTTGTCGTAGATGGTGGGCCGTGTGACGTCGGAATTGAGTCTACGATAATCAAATTAGAAGAAAATGATAAATTAATTGAAATAAAATTTTTAAGATTGGGCACAATTGTTGAGACTGATATTCTCAATATTTTATCTGATTCATCAAAGAAAATAATTATTACTAAAGCTGACGCTAAAATTGAAGCACCAGGGCAAGTTAAACATCATTATATGCCAACTATTCCTCTTATAATGATACATATAGATTTTTGGAAAAAATTTGGAGGAATATTAAATTCAGTTAATCATAAATTAAACACAAAATTTTTAAACCCCAGTTTTTTAAAATTAAGTACAGAACCAGAGCAGGCGGCAAGAGAGCTTTATGGACGCTTACGAGTTTCTAGTGAAAACCCGCATGATGTGATTATTTTTATTAAAGAGGATCACCATCAGGGAAGTTTCTGGAATGCCATTCTTGATCGTCTTCAAAGAGCATCTACTTATTTCATAGATTAAGAATACTAAAAAATATTTATTAGTTTGAGTTTACTCTGATTAAAAACCTCATTGTTTGAGATTTATAATTTTTTGATTGTCTACCTTTCTTAAAATCGGTCTCCACGTTTTATTTTATAATCCAAAAAATTTTCAATTGCTGAAAATGTAGAAATATTAATCTAATACTTGACGCAGATTCACTTCAAACTTTAGTCCAGGAAATTTTTTAATAACTGCTTATCTATTTAAATATAATAGGAAAAAAGGTGTGTAAATAAATTAATATAAATGATGATTTCTATAAATCAATTTATTTTATGTTTCGATTAAAAAAGTTTTGTTTTTTATCCAAAAATATTTCAACAATAAATTCTATTTAATTAAACAGAGAATATTTCATAAAGTTATTCAATCAAATAATTTGTGAGAACTGTGAAAACTTTATTGAGTGTTTGTGAAAAGTACAGATTCGAATCACTGAAGACAAAATCAAATGATATGTCAACTTTGCATATATTATGAGATTTCGTCTAAGTAAAATGAAGATGGATAATTTTAAAACACTCGTAAAATAAAGATCAATTTTATTAGATCGTCATTGTCGCTTGATTGAAAATTAATGCGTCAGACTCAATCGTCAGTCAGCTTATTTCCAGTGAGTATGAGTGATGAATGATAAAGTCAGTAGTGATTTTTAATTTATTTCAACTGATGATTGAGAGATATGTTGGTTTTACAATCAGAATATCCTTGTGAAATATTCATAAACTAAAATCGTCTCATCTATGAGACAATACAGAAAGGAAATTTATGTTGCACGTAGTTCGACTTTGTCTGGGATTAGCTTTATCGCTAATACTAACAGGTAAAGTTTTGGCCAATCAACCAATGGTTTTAATGTCGAAGGTTGAAAAACCTTGTGAGTCTGTCAATCCTAAATTAATCGCTGGAACATGGAGAATCAAAAACGTAACTGAAATGACTTTAGAATTACGCATTGATGATCTTCAAACCAGTGAATACGATTTTTCATTTGTCTCTAGTCAACGCGTATTAAAGCCAAATGAAGAAGCAATAGTGTCTTATCAGGGCTCTATTTATGCAGATGGAAAATATCAAATTAATGCAACCATATTTGCTGAAGTGGACGGAGAAGTTATCGGATCCCACACAGTAGATATGTATTATTTAGTTGAAAAAGAAATTCTTTCTGTAGTTGATTACGAAAGACTTTTTTTGCAACGAGATGAGCGTGATGAAGTAATGGGAGATGCATTCACAAGTTTTGCAGATGATGGAAAAATTAAAAGAAGCATTGATTATCAACAAAGAATGCCCTCTGTACAAAAGATGATCGAAATGGATCCTAATGCCATTAATAAAATTCCAACTCGTTCTTTTGGCCCTGGATGCGCAAAAGATTGTGAACATGAAATCATGAAGTACAGTCAAAGATCTCTAAAAAATGTAGATGAAGTTGATCCTGTTACCGCTATGTTAAATGAAGTAACTCCGAAAGGATTTACTTTGGCACAAGGTGAATTCAACTATAAAGGAATGGATAATTTACTACATCCTGCATTTGGTTGGAGAGTCAAAGCGTGGAAACGAATTTTAGGTGCCATATGGGTTGTTGTAGCTGAAGATTGGATTCAATGGGATGGTAGATGGGCGCTAAATATACCTGATGGCCCTGGAGAAGTACGATTTCAATATGTTGCGTTTAATCGTTTTTTTACCCCCATGACTTCCAGTGATGACACTTATCGATGGGTTGGTCCTATTAGAGCTGCATTAGGTTCGCCACACAATGAAGGCAGTTGGTTTGCTGATACTTCTGGTGGATCGGTTAGAGGACTTGGAGAAGTTTACCGAGAAGGAATGATTCTTTGGTCGAAGTTATATTGGGAAGGGGGGATTAATCCTCTCCGTGGTTCTTCTATAAAAGTTTATTTTCCAAATACTTCTTATGATTGTGGGGCAGGAACTGGTGTTCCTTGGAGTTGTGCTAGCTCTGGGGGAACAATTTGGCTCATACCTTCTCATGCTAGTCGCAACGGAGTAATGCAACACGAACTCTCTCACCAAATTAACTATCAATATTGGGGTGGAAGCCCTGCTGGTTCAGGGGGAATGCATTCATTAGGGTCTTGCTATAATCCTGGTTTAGCAGAGATGGAAGGCTTTGCTAATTTTATGGTTTTTTGGACACAAAGTGGCCGCGGTGACGACCCATCTACGGGATTTGACTTCCGAGTGGAAAACCCTAGTTTTGCATGTGCCAGTCCTCTGAATGTAAATGAATCTTGGGTCGCTGCTAACTTTTGGGATCTACATGATACTCATGGTGATGGAAGTGATAATTTATGGTTTATCCATCCAGGAGCAGTTCCAGGTATTTATCTTCGCAATGGAATTAAAAGTGGAATGGCAGCATTTCATCCTACATATCGAAGTGCCGCAAACGCAGAGCATCGTACGATTATTGATAATATTTTTAAACAAAATCACATTATTCCATAATTGACCAATACCTCTTTCCTTACTTGAATTAAAAATATTGAAAAATTAATTCAAGTTTGGAGAGAGGAAACTTTTGATTTCAATTATGATTTTTTAGGTTATAAACCCATTGAGATTGGAATAAATTTTTCTTCAATTTGTTTTTGAGCATTTGCTGCGATATCTTTGTGATTTGAGTCTCCATTGACAGGGATTACATCAAGGAAATCTAAAGTCATGATACAGTTTTTAATCTGTGTTGCATTCCAAATAGATGTAACAAAAGGCATATCATCATACCAACAGAGCCAATCTCTAAATTTACGCTGAACGGGCTCACCATTAACTGATTTAAAATTAACGACCACAGGCATAATATTAGCATCACTGCCAGCACAAGCCATGAGAAGGGATTTTTTGAAAGGTAAAACTTTTTCACCATTGG
>Ga0154020_10000065_pt1 | contig 106952 bp, 98 predicted proteins | sample Klosneuvirus_201_FD_109709 | JGI IMG/M metagenome (GOLD analysis project Ga0154020, IMG submission 109709) | Active sludge microbial communities from wastewater, Klosterneuburg, Austria - Klosneuvirus_20160825_MG | ecosystem: Engineered > WWTP > Aerobic digester > Activated sludge | place... | reverse complement strand
CTTGACCGGCGGCTTCGGTGGTGAACTGAGCGCGCTCATCAACGAGCATTGCTTCGATCATTTGGATGCACCCATTGCTCGAGTAGCCAGTTGGGATACACCAGTGCCATTTGCTATTCCGCTGGAGAAAGGATTTCTGCCGAAGACCAGGTTGTGGGAAGCGGTGGAACGGTTGGCAGGGTATTGATCGCTTTATGAACCGATCTCTCCCCTTATGTGTTCATGGGTAGATCTCATCCCTTCGTCGATAGTTTTCCCCATCAAGCAACGTTCCTCCACCCTCAGCCGTCCACTTATCACCAACTTTTGGTCACTGCTTGTTCTGTGGGTAGTGGATCGATCGTCTACTTTGTCACCTCTTAACCAGTTAGCGCTATCTACATGAAACGAATCCTACCCATTGCTGCCATCGTTCTTGCTCCAATTGCGGCGAGTGCGCAAAGCAGTTGTTACACGGCACAGTTGATCACGGAAGGGATCTACACCACTGGTGTGGTGAACGGAACCGCCCCGGCGACCCCGTGCATCGGTGCAAATGTTGCCACCAACGGCTTGTGGTACCGTTTCACCTCGGCGGTGGATACGACCATCCTCCTATCCACGCATGTTGACGGATATACGGATCGAGACACCCGCGTGCATGTTTACACGGGGATCTGTAACTCCTTGGTATGCTATGCAGGTGATGACGATTCAGGTCCAGGCAATTCATCGCAAGTAACCTTCCCTGTGACGGCCGGTGCTTACTACACCATTGCATTCGACAACCAGTGGAATAGTGAGGCGTTTACATTCCAGATCTCTGCCTTGTATGTTCCCCCACCTCCTGCGGGTATCGTAACGTTCACAAGCACAGCTCTGCCTGGAGGCGGTGCCATGGGCGTTGTGGACATGAACGATGATGGCTTGGATGATGCCGTTGTTCCGGGTTCCAATTCGTTCAACGTCGCTTATCAATTACCAGGCGGCGGATTCAACCCCGTCACCTTTCCTACCACCCCGGCGCAGAATACGGCGTCTTGGAGTTTCGCGATCGGTGATTGGGACGGAAATGGTTTCCGCGACCTGCTCTACGGCGGTGGTCAAGGGGCAACCTTCATGAATGCTGATGCAACCGGAGCCAACTACTCGCAAGTCACATTCCCGCAGTACATCTTTTGCCAGCGCACGAACTTCGTGGATGTCAACAATGATGGCCTTCTCGATGCATTCAGCTGCCACGATGTGGATGCCAACGTTGCGTTCATCAATGATGGCAATGGGAACCTTGTCTTCACACAAGGTGGCTACGGCACCACGTGCGGTAACTATGGCAGCATCTGGACCGATATCGATAACGATGGTTCAATGGATCTTTTCGTTGCGAAGTGCGGGTGCGACCCAACCGATCTTCTCATGCTGAACAATGGTTCCGGGGTATTCAACAACGTTGCCCCTTCCTTGGGTTTGAATGATAGCCACCAAAGCTGGAGCAGTGCTTGGGGCGATTTCGACAACGATGGTGATATGGACGTGTTGATCGGTGCTAGCAGCAGTGGGTATCATAAACTGATGCGGAATGAAGGGGATGCAACATTCTCCAATGTCACTCCGAACAGCGGTATGGATACATTCTCTGGCCAAAGCATTGAGTGGACGGCTCACGATTTCAATAACGACGGCTACGTCGATATCATGGGTGGTGGCGCGATCCATTATAACAATGGCAACATGACCTTCAGTCACGACCCTACAGCCCCAGGCAACCAGGCGATCGGTGACCTGAACAATGATGGATTCCTCGATGTTATCGGTGGTGGTGGTTATATGCGCAACAGTGGCAACAACAACAACTGGATCAAGATCATGCCGAAAGGGGTTACGAGCAACAGGGATGCGATCGGTGCAAGGGTCTATGTGACCAGCGCGTTGGGAACGCAGATCCGGGAAGTGCGCAGCGGAGATGGTTTCCGTTACATGAGCTACATCGGTGCGTATTTCGGACTTGGACAAGATACCGAAGTAACAGAGGTCCGGATCGTATGGCCGAACGGTAATGAAGACATCATAGAAGGTCCAGCGATCAATGGTACCATCGAAGTGGTGGAAGGCGTAACAACAAGTGTCGCGGCCCTCAACACTTTGGACTTCGGAGTGTATCCCAATCCAGCAGTGGACCAGATCACCGTGACCGGAGCTGCTTTGAATGCAAAGCTTGAAGTGTTCGATGCCACCGGAAAACTTGTATTGGCCGATCGCATGCAAGGTGGTCGCCTCTCGGTGGCCAGCCTGATCCCCGGAGTGTATCAAGTCCGTGTGATCGAAGCTGGCAACGTGCGTCAGTTGCGCTTTAACAAGCAGTAACGGTCAGTGAATGATCTTCTGAAGGGGCTGCCTCGTTCGAGGTGGCCCCTTTCTCATTAAAGCTGTAGATCGGAAGATCCTTCTCAGTTTCGAGATCACCACGAAATGTTTCCTTTAGGTTCGTATCCTCATTGCATTAAACGAAACAATTGATAGAATGCCGAGAGCGATCAGCATTATCCTGGTTTTTGTCCTCAGCTTGGGTGCAAGTGCGCAGAAAGGTTGGCAGGATGTGGTTTACCTGAAGAATGGCAGCATCATTCGTGGCATGCTCATAGAACAAGTACCCGGAGTTTCCCTCAAGATCGAGACGGCGGACAAAAGCCTGTTCGTGTACAACATGGATGAGGTGGCCAAGATCACCAAGGAAGTGATCGTACGAGAAGGTCTACCCAATAAAGGAGTTCCAAAAGGATACGAGGGTATGGTGCAACTGGGATACGGGGTCCAATTGGAGCAATATGGTGCCGATCGTGCAAAACTGAATATTGTGAACGGCTATCGTTTCAGTCCGCGGTTCGTTGCAGGATTAGGCTTGGGTCTGCGGCAGTACATAGGCCCAGGCAGGTCCACTTTGTTGCTACCGGTGTTCCTTCATTTACGGACGAACATCCTGAACAGGAGGGTTTCTCCCTACCTATCTGCGGATATCGGAACCTCGTTCAATGCCTCCGATGACTTCACCACCGAAGGGCTGATCCTGAATGGTGGTATTGGCGTCTCCCTGCGTTTGGGCCAACGGACCGCTTTACTCATCGGGGCGGGATACGATCTCCAAAGACTACGTGTTTTTGAATTGCAGGGGTCCTACTACCGAGCAGAGTATATTGAGCGTTCGGTCAATTCCAGCGCCGTAAGCCTGAACGCCGGACTTTCATTCTGATCAAAAGGCCCCGCCTCGTTCAAGTGATCAAGCCGTAATATACCGTACCATCGTTTGTGGTAATCGTGCTTTTTGCTCCTTGGCGTGCAGGAACTTCACGGTACTGAAGAACTTGTAATACATGCCGCGGAAGAATTCGGCGCGCTCAACCCCACCAGCCTTCAGGGCTTTTCGATGGCCGAACCAGATCGCGTGGATGGTGCCGAAGAAAAGAAAGGAGTAAAGCAGGAGAGAAAGCGCTTTGTTGTAAAAGCCCTTCTCTTGGAAGATCATCCACAGCCGCTCGTTCTGGAACTTGATGTGGTGCGCCTCATCGATCAGGATATCCTTGCAAATGGATCGTAGCAATGGACATTCCGTCGCATCGTGCAGGGCTTGGTAGAAGACCTGGGCTGCACTTTCAACGATGATCACGACGATGGTCCAGAGTTCCATACTTGTATTCAGGTACCTCACTTTTCTGAACAGCGTGTCGCCCCAATCCTTTTGGACACGTTGCTCATTGATCCGGTCGATGTACGCGCCCAAATTCCGTCCGTGCTTCTGTTCTTCCTTGATGAATAGCTTCACCGCTTCCACATAGTCGGGATCACCTATTCGGGCGGCGTACTTTCGGGCTGCTGCCAACAGATGGTGCCCATCACTTGTCTCTCCCAATTGCCATGCCTTGAGCGAATACAGGATGGCTGCCCTTTCTCGTGAAGTGAGCCGCGGTTCCACATCATGGTCTACGCGTTGAATGGTGAGGTTGTGCTGGAAATGCTGCTTCCAGAAAGCCGAGGAATGGATCATGTGGGGTCGATGGTTTGCTAGGTTGATCAACTCATCCTTTGATCAGGGTATTGCTCATCGCGACCAAGCTTTAACCTTCTTTCACGCGTCCATCCAAAGCGCACTCCTATGTGCTCCAAGGATCTTTCCGAACTTCGGCCTGAACAAGGATGGCGCAATTCCCAGTACTTGAAGATCGGATCAACAGGGTGCTTCTCGCTGAAGGTCTCCTTCCAGAACCCAAGAAGATGTTCGCTGGCATTGCCTTTATAGTGAATGGCCACATGTGCATAGGGATCACCAACAAAGGCGACTTCATGGTGCGTGTGGCACCCGAGCGATATGATGCCATGCTCGAAGAACCGGGCGTGCGCGTTATGGAGTTCACCGGAAGACCGATGAAAGGGTTCCTATTCGTGGAACCCGAAGCGGTGAATGACCAGAAAGGCCTGGCCAAATGGGTCTGGTTGTCCTTGGAACATGTGCGAATCCTTCCCCCAAAAGTCGCCAAAAAGGCTGCCGCAAGGAAGAAGAAGGGTTGAGTCCATCTTACTTTGCAGAACTACATGGAGCCGTACGAAGTTGATATCAAGAGCACCGCATTTGTCACGCCGGACGTGAAGCGATTCGAACTCACGCGGCCCAAAGGATTCTTTTTCAAGCCGGGTCAGGCGGCCATGGTGGCGATCGACAAGGATGGCTGGCGCGATAAATGGCGGCCACTGACATTCACCTCCTTGACCACCGCGCGTTCTTTGGAACTGGTCGTGAAGATCTACGATGGCCACGGGGGAGTTACCCAACAAATGGGTCTACTGCATAAAGGGGACAAGCTTTTGCTGAAGGATGTCTTCGGAACCATCACCTACAAGGGGCCTGGGACCTTCTTCGCCGCTGGGGCGGGTATTACGCCCTTCTTATCCATTTTCAGGGATCTCAGAAAGAAGCAGAAGCTCAGTGGGAACATGCTCATCTACACGAACAAGACCCCATCGGATGTGATCATGGACGAGGAGCTGATCAAGTTGCTCGGTAAGAATTACTTGAAACTCTTCACCCGCCAGCACGTCATCGGTTTCAGGGATCGACGCATAGATCGCGATATGTTGATCACTTTGGTACAGGACTTCGATCAGTTCTTCTACCTCTGTGGACCGGAAAAATTCGTGCGTGATCTGGAGACGATGTTGATCGGTCTCGGTGCAAAAGTGGATACCTTGATCTTCGAATCGTGAACCGCTAGTTCAACTCTTCGTACAGGGCCTTGAATTCCGGGTTCTCAATGAAATGGTCTTTTCCCATGGCGATGGTGGTGCGCGCAGAATCAACCATTCCCTTGGTGCGTAACCGCTCCGTGTAACGCACCATGCCTTCGCGCAGTAGACGCTGTTGGTCCTTCGGTAGTCGTTCAAATTCGCCCAAATTCGCGAAGGCCATTTGGTATTCCTTCATGCTCTCCGCTGCATCCCGGGCAGCGTTCATCTTCAACTGCGTGAGAGCGAGCATCTGCCAAGCCCCGGCGTTCTCCGGATAGTAGGTGACCATTCGCTGGAACTGGCGCTTCGCTTTGCTGTACGAACCTTCGTCGAAGAGCATGAATCCCATATCCATTGCCACGGTGTTCAGCTCCGCCCAGTAGTCCTCGTAGTTTCTGAAGTACTCCAGGTCCTTGTCCTTCTTCCTGTATTTGGCTGCATACTTCAGCGCATCGCGTCCGACATACTTGAATTCCGGGTCCGACGTGTACTTGTCCAATTTGCTCATCTCATGACTGCACATGCTTTGGTATAAGTAAGGCAATGCATCGCGCCGTGTCTCCTCCTTATCCGAATAACGTTCAGCCTTAGAAATGCACTTCTCGTACTCCTCGTCCACGTACAGGATCAAAAGGTCATCGTAAACATGGTTCTGCGCAGGGCTCACGGAATGGAATAAAAGGAAGGGCAGGAGTAGGGCTAGTGATCTCTTCATGACATTGTCCAGTCGCACAAGAATGATGCCGCTATCGGAATTGTGGAGTCAAGTATCGTAGCATCCATGAGCAATTTCTATGGTTCGATGGGTGGAATGTGTTGCTATTGCTATGTTCTTGATGATGAATTGATGAATTGGCTTGTTTCCATTGGGCTTTTCGTCATTGCTGTTGTCCCAGGATCTATCGCCACAACCCAGACCTGTTGTACCAGGGCAGTGATGCGTATGCCTACGCGGTGCGCTGAAAGTTGTTCGTCCAGATCGCCGACCTGCGGGTATATTCGTGGCAAACAAAACACTAGGGGATGCGCTCACTGCTTTTAGGTCTTCTCGTACTTCCGAACGTCATGTTCGCCCAGATCGTGATCAATGAGGTGGATTACGATCAACCCGATACCGACAATGCAGAGTTCCTTGAACTGAAGAATGTCGGCACCACGCCGTTCGATCTTTCCGGTCTTGCTGTGGTTTTCTACAACGGCTCCTCCGGGAATGCGGTGCAGTACCGGTCTATTTCCGATGCCACTTGGCCAATGCTGCTTCCGGGCGCATATTTCGTGATCTGCGGGAATACTTCCCTCACCTTGAACTGTGATCATCCCGGTGGCGTACTCACAAACTTGATCCAGAACGGACCCATGGATGCCATCGAATTGATCTCATTACCGGATTCCGTTGTGCTCGACGTCCTTAGCTACGGCGGCACCTTGGCGGGCCATGTGGAAGGGGCCGGTACCTCGGCGATCGACTTGAACACCGAAGGAACATTGAGCCTTTGCCGCTGGCCCGATGGCAACGATACGAACAACAACGATGCGGATTTCGTGCAAGGGTGCCCAACGCCAGGTACTGCCAACGATGTGGATCTGACCAATTGCGGGATCAGCATCGGCATCCAAGAGCGTTCAGGTACCGATCCATTCACCTTGGTCAGCATGGCCGGGCAAGTGCTGGTGCAGCTTATTGATCCATCCAATGGACCTGTAGAGATCTTGGTTCATTCTTCCACCGGTTCCTTGGTAGCCCGACATGTGACCCCCAATTTGGCAAGCTGGACATTTCCCACCACCGGTTTACAGGGAAGCGTGCTTTTGGTGACGTGCATTTCCCCAACACGCAGCTTGATACGAAAGGTTGTTGTGGAATAATGACCTGTAGCGATCCGAAATGCAAGCGTTCGAACCGGTAACGATCGACCATCTGTTGTTGATAGTTTAACCACCTTCCCGGACCGTTGACTGTTCTGTTGAAATGTGAGGAAACCCTGTATGGACGGGCTTTATTGGTAGCCATGAAAAGGCCCTTGTTGGTAACCGGTCCGGTTCCACCCCGATCTTCACCGGTTGATCGCCGGACCTTGGTACCATGTCCGCACAGGTATTCGAAGCCCGTTGGCACCGCATTCAGCGGTCGCGGGAGCAGGGGTATGAGGAACTGTCCGATTTCCTCGGTCGTTTCAACTCAATGGGCCCCATGGTCCGTTGTGGGTTATTGCGCCGTAGAGAAGAATGGAGCGAGTTCCAGCGCTACCACGGTTACGTTCCTACAGAGTTGGGCAACGACTACCTGTTGTACATCCCCGACAAGGAATTGATCCTGGTCCGCCAAGGAAAGAGCGCTCCGTTGATCGTTGCACTGCAAAATGATCCTGCCCCAACGGCGGTTTTCAAGGAGATCTACGCTGAGCCTATCCGCGAACAGATCAATTTGGCGGACGAAATGCGCGTGAATGCAGGCCGTGACGTGTGGCGCATTCAACGTTCAGAGCAATTGCGGACCCACATCATGGCCGGTTACTTGGATTTTCGCTCTTTCACGAAGCGGACCGGTCTTGGTGAAAGTGCCCTTCTGCGCTTAGGGCTTTGCAAGCCGGTGGCCGAACGCGCACACGATCATGCCCTCGCCTTGGAATTGACCGAGCTGGGAGCAAAGTACCTGACCGTATTGGACCCTTGGGAGTTGCTCATGGTGAAGCCGGGAATGGAATTACCACTCTTCGAAGCAATGGACCCGGAGAAGAGCGAGTACTGGTGCGTGCTGCCTTAGGGCTTGGCAATATCATGGTTTTCCCCGCCTTGGGGGATCCCTTCCTCGCATTCCTGCATGACTCCTGCTCAAATTTCCCGGCTTGGGGTTTGCGGTCATAGTTCAAACTAGTGAACATGCGCCCCGCCCTTAAAATTTGCATTGCTTTCGTCGGTCTGGTATCCATGCCAGCGCTGGGACAGGTTGATCCGTTACCGCCCAACAATATCTCACCGGTGAATGGCGAGCAGCCTCCTGTACAGTCTCCGGCCAGCACAATGGAAGAGCAGTTGGATCAACAAGTGAACGACCCACGCTTTCAACGTTACGATGCGAAGGTGCACGCACCATTGGGTCTTTCCCCTGATCAAGTTGAGCGGATCACTGAGTTGGAGAACAAGTATGATAAAGAATACGATCGAGTGCATAGAACCGCAACTCCAGATCTTAATACCGTGGATCTGCAACGCACAAGTGAATTACAACTGATCCTGAACCCTGAACAATACAGCCATTGGCAGGAGATGGACCGTGGTCGGTTACAAGGACTTCCGTTGAACGATGCGCAGCGTGATCTCCCGGACCCGCCCACGCCTCCGAATCCTTGAGCAGTGCCAGTTTTGGGGAATTTACCACTTCTTGATTCAAGTTAGAAGGGCTTCGAGCCGTCCGTATTCGCATTCTCTGTGACCTCTGTGACCTCTGTGGTTCAACGCATTCACTTCCACCACGTGATCAAAGGCCGCGTCATCTCCAGCCCGAACCGTCGCGCGTCCAAAGTTCAGAGCTTGATCATGCTGCTCGAATGAAGAACCCTCTCGTTCAGATCGATCAACTGCAATACGTAGTGCCCCGACACGAGCGCATGGGTATCTATCTTACCGTTGGCCGCACCAGAAAGTACGACCTGACCCGAGGCGTGGAGGATCTTATATCGAACAGGTGTTGGACCAGGCAGTTCGATCGCAATGAATTGATCGAATGGATTCGGATGGAAAGGAATTCCAATGAACGACGTCACTTCAGTTAGGTTGCCAAGGGACAGGTCGCAACCGATGCCGGGGATCATCTGGGACCAAGCGTAGATCGGTGTGCTGTCCGTCTCGAAACACACAAGGTCCTGGCTCAATTCGAAGGGTGGGTACATCGGGCCGAGCAATCCGAAGGTGCTTCCGATGCCTTCGATCACCGCATAAGGGGTCATGAAAAAGTCCGTGGCGTCCAGTACCCATCGCTTGTGCCAGCCATCACCGAGCAACACACTGTCGATGGCGATGACCTCCATTGGCACCGCTTCGACCGAGGTTGTAGGGTAGGGTCCAAGGCCCATATTGAAGTCATAGAGCAACGTGTCACCCAACGAGGCGGTCCACTGGTAGACCTTTCGCTCCGTGGTGTCCTGCCGCAAGAATGCACCCAATGCGCCGGACTGTCCAGTGGTCCATGGTGGCCAAGGTTCCCACATGTAATTGGTCACGCAGGTTTCGTCGAACAGGACCTTGTGATAGCTGAGTCCATCGATGGTCGTATCTGCAGCGAAATAGTAGACGCGTTGGCATTCCACCGTGTTCGATCCAGGACCACAGCAATTCAGGGCTGTTGAATACTCGGACCATTGTACATCCCCCTCAGGGAAGGGCCTGTAGGATTGTCCAAGGCAACCGATGGTCCAAAGCAGACCAAGGAGGGTAGCACTGGTCTTCATGGTTCCTGTGTTAGGTTTGAACAACAGACGCTGGATCAGTGCCCGACGCTGCTTTTGTTGTGATCTTCCTATTACAAGGTATTCATTCACTTCCACCACGTTATCAACGGCCGCGTCATCTCCAGCCCGAACCTTCGCGCATCCTCCAGCTTGAACGGCCCGTGCATCTTCAGGTAGATATCGAAGGTGATCGGTCCTTCTTGATCCGCTTTGAAGTTGGTGTGCCAGTAGTTGTTGAGGGCGTAGAGGTAGATGGTGCTGCTGCTATGCGCCTCGGTCTTCCAGGCCTTGTATAGCTCCGGGTTGGTGCCTGCGCCGGGGTTCACCTTGCGCTCGTCAACCATTTCGCCCACTTCCCACAGGGCGCCTTGCGGGCACACGATGGTGACGCCCATGCTGTCGTTGCTCACGTCGATCCAGCGCTGGACGCTGAAGAAATCGTTGTTGCTTCCCGGAATGCGACCACTCTCGGGCGTTACGCAGGTATCGCTGATGCCGATGCGGACGGTGGCGTTGGGGATGTTGAAAGGGAGGGCGAGGTGGAGGGATGCTTTGTCCCTATTGGATTGCTTGATAAGATCGAATCGAAAATGTGCGAAGTCATGACCAAGGGCGATTGCGTCATCCATCCTGTTGCCACGTATGGATCCGTGGGCAACCCGATGTAGAAGCCATGACATTGTTGGTATGCTCTCCACGCAATCCCAGTTCGCTTCGTAAACACTATCAATCGGGCTCAGATCATAGCCCCAAATGGTCGCCGGAGGTAGCCAGGAATAGACGGCTTGCACTGAATCCGTGAGAAGTTCAGCTGATGACCGAAGCGGGCTTGCTCGACCAAGAATCTTGTCCCAGAACAAGTTGAGGCGAGGTCCGCTCATTTCCCCTGATATCGAACTAAAGGGCACCATTTGCGAAAACTTGCTCGGTCTCTCAAGCAGTTCAGTGGCTAATTCCTTTACATACCACCCCGCACTATCCGCAAACGCCTTCTTCACCCGCCATTGGTCCGTGGTAAAGTGCGCATCCGGATCGCTGATGCTGCACCACGCGCCCCAGGTGTGCTCATGCCACATCACGATGCTGCGCTTGGCGCGATAGAGCAGGTGCGGGTCGATGGGCTTACCGAGGATCCTGGCCGCATCGATCAGATTGGAAAGTCGCGCGCTGAGCATGCGCACATCGCCTTCCTCCTTCGCCGTGCTGTACGCGCCATCCTCCCAATACGGCGTGAAGTCGCCGCTCCAGGTCGGGATCTGTTGGCCGTACGTCTTGTCGAACTCCGCCATCATATCGCCGACGTTCGAGATGATCAAGCGCGGTGAACTGTACTTCTCGTTCCACTCGCGCACGAAGTCGCTGAGGGTGCTGTCCACTGGGCCGTTGTCGCTCACGATGTTGTAGCGCCATTGCACCATGTCGTACGGATAGCCCTTCGCGGCGAGATCGTTCATGTAGGCGGCGATCTTCCGGGTGCCGCGTTCCTTGATGTCACCGGCCGTGTAGCCGTGCCAACCGCCGTAGCCTTGGCCGGCCGTCCACACGAGTATGCTGTCCTTGCCGGTGGTGCTCTTCCACCAGTAGGGCTTGTCGCCCTGCTCGCGCAAGGTGCTGCCGATGCGGTCGCCGCCGTCGGGCATATCGGGGATGTAGTTCGGCCCCTGGCTCAGGTAGCGGATGCCGTGCGCGGCGTAGGCGTCCACCATGCTCCAGCTCATGCCCGGGATGTCCGTCTGCATCGCGCTGGTGATCGGCAGGCCGTACCGCGCGCGCAGCGAATCGGCGTACTCCACGATCCAGTGCATTTCCTCCGGCGTGCAGAGGCCGGTGAGGATGTTCGCGTAGTTCGCGCTGAGGGCGATGCTGCCGCTCTTCACCGCCGCTACGAAACGCTGCTTGTCCGTCTCATTCGCGATGCCCAGGAAATTCTCCACGGCCCAGAGGCTCTCCACGTTCCAGACGAAGCGACTGTCGGTTGGATAGTCCTTGGTGCGATCGATCAGTTCCAGGGCTTTGAAGATGTTGTTGTTCTGGATCGTCTCCACTTCGCTTTGCAGGTGGCTGTATCCGATGTCGGTGTGGCTGTGGTGGATGAGGTGGATGTCGCGGTGGACGATGGGGGACAGGCGAACGAGCGTGTCGAATTCAAGACCGCCTTTGATGAATCCAGAGATTCCTACAGATTCCGTGTAGTCGTGATCCTCCTGCGATGCCTTGGGAATGGGAAGGCTCCCTTCGATCACCTGAAGGCCATGATGGATCGGGAATTCATTCGTGCTAAGGTCCTTCCCAACGTAGTACTTCAATTTGGTCGGAGCACCGAAATGCATGACCGTGATTTGAATCGCTCTTCGGGGAGGACTACTCTTAGTGAGAAACGGCAACGCTTCCACCTCCACCTTCTCCTCGAACGTGTACCTAAAGGTCATGAACCAATCCGGGCTGTCCTGCGCATGGCCAACCACCTTCAGTTGCAGCGGTCTGCCAGGCTTGATGTACTTCAACGGCACCCGCAGATGCGCGAAGCCATGCGCATCGCCGTGGCGATCCATCTTCGAGTATTCGAACACGAGGCTCGCCCCGTCCGTCCCGTCCACCGACCAAGTGGCGGGCTTGGGAGAATGGTGCGTCGTGAACGTAAGCACCTTCTCTTCTCCAATGAACAGATCAAAACTCCGATCCCCACCGCTGGTAGTGCTATTGTGCGCGGCGATCCAACTGAAATAGTAGTAAGGAATGTTCTCGTCCTGTGTGTAGTGCGGCACAGCTGCGGTTTCCCAAGTTATCGCCTTCTTGCCATCGGTGCAACGCGTTAGGAGGGCCGTGGTCGCATGCTCAGGATAAACGCTGAAGTAGGAGAGGACCTCGCCCTCGATGTCCTTCGCGTAGCCGTTGATCACGTTCTGCTTGCCGAAAACGGGCAATTCTACTTGAGCAGATCCTCCGAGCGTCGAATGCAAGATGAGAACGATCAGAAGCTCGCGTTTCATGGTCTTCTTGATCGTCCCTTCACCTGTTCAACCACCAGCCTTTTTAGCCCGATAGCCTTTCTCCACGAGGTGTGCCATAACCTTGTCGCGGTGGTCTCCCTGCAAGAGGATAACGCCGTCCTTGGTATTTCCGCCAACGCCGCACTTGCTCTTCAAGGTGCGTCCAAGATCTTCCAAGTCAGCGGCCTTGCCTACGAAGCCCACGATCCGGGTCACTTCCTTGTTCCCTTTCAACCGGTCCAGATGGATCCGTAGATCTTGTTGCGAAGGCGGCAAGGTGGACGGCTCAGCAGCTGTACCTACGTTCTTGTTGGTGCTGTAAACCAATCCGCCGAGACCGCTAGGGGGACGTTTCTTCATGACACGGCTAAAATAGCATAGCGCTGCGTGGTCATCCACCAAACGATCTTTTGTCGATCTTCGGCACCGAATTTGACAAGCCACGGCCTGAACACAAAGAAGTCGCACTTTCTCGCGGTTCGTTCTTCGAAGCTCCACGCTACTACCTCGCTCATCGCTCAGCCGATCGCTGTTCATTAACATCAACCAACGAATGTTCTCGAGATTTTCCCTCTTCTCAGGTTGCGCGACCCTTGCTTTGGTCGCCTCACTGTTTTGTTCCCCTGCTTTCGCGCAGGATGAAATCGTCCTTTCCGATAACTACATCGTCGAAGCCGGAAAGCCATACCCGGTGGTGGATGGGGTCAAGTACTACCTCCGAGGTCCCGCTGGAATTATTTGCGTGAAGGTGCGTGGAAAGAGTTGGATGATCCAGACGCTTTCGTCCGAAACGCTTACCCAAAAGTCGCGGAAGGAATACACCGATATGCCGGAGGATCTGGACTTGGAGACCATTGACTACTTCGGTGATCGGTTGTTCGTGTTCTATTCACTTTGGAACAAGGAGGGGGAGCGCGAGCAACTCTTTTATCGCGAGATCGACCCGGATGCAGGAATTTTCATGGGCAAACCGGTGAAAATGCTTACGGTGAACGGGAAGGTGAGCGGATCCTTGGCCATGTCGGGCTTCTATCGGTTCAAGGTCACCAACAAGTTCAGTATCCTCATGAATGACGATGAGAATTTCATGCTGGTACAATACACCAAGAAACGGGACAAGAAGGACAAGGACGAACCCGTAAAAGTTCAGATGGTACTCTTCGATGGAACCTTACAACAAGTTTGGGAAGGTATTGAACCCGATGAGTACAATGATGATGTTGCATACAGTACCATGGACTACATGCTGGACAACACGGGTTCCATTGTAAAGATCACCAGGGTATATACCGGTAGCGAGGAAAAGGCGAAGGACCGCGACTCCAAGGACTATCGCTACGATCTGGTCCGCGGTGGAACACAGGGGGTCGGTTACGAAGCCACACCGGTCTCGTTGCCGAACAAATTCCTGCTGAGCATGATGTTGTTCGAACAGGAAGATGGGGTCTTGCGCGCTGCGGGTTATTACAACGGATTGGATAACAAATCCACTGCGGCCGATGGTATCTATACCTGCGCCTTCGATGCGAACGACAACGTGCAAAATGCCCTATTCCACGAGATCCCAACCGCTCTCATCAACATGTATGTGAGCAAGCGCGAGGCGAAGAAGAATGAAAAGAGCGAGGACAAAGGTGATGAAGTCGGTTTCCGGAACATGGAGCTGAGGCAGATCTATACCGGTGATGATGGATCTTTGTTGCTGGTCGGGGAGAAGCGTTATATCACTACGCATTGTACAACGGACTCCAAAGGCAATACCCGCTGCTACGACGTATACCATGCCGATGATCTGCTGGTTACAGGGGTGGATCCGAACGGTGGACTACTTTGGATGAAACGTATTCCCAAACGGATCCAGAGCAGAGTACCTGTCGGAAAGTCATTCTCTTACCTCCACAGCGATGACGAACACCATTTGATGCATTTCGATACGCACAAGAACCTGACCGTTCCGGAAGATGATATCCCCGTTCTGAAAGGGATCCCGGTGGTCATGGTGGATCGGATCAACGAGCAATCGGGGGTTGTGACTCGTGAAGTTGTGGTGAATACGGAAGAGGTGAAAGGGATCAAGCTTTTTCAACTTGCACAGGATCGCGTAGTGCGCACCAGTGACTCCGAGTTGCTAATGGAAGCTTACAAGAAGGACAAGGAGGATATTCTTATCAGGATCCAGGTGAAGGAGTAAGGAGTGCGTGGAACATCCTTGATCAGGCCCATTGTCCTCTTTGGCAATGGGCCTTCTCTTTTCCGGGTTCCAAGGCGCGGCCGCTGCTACATTTGTGGCAAATGAAAGCAGCATATGCCAGGTACTGAATTGTTCGGAGAAGAAGAGCGAAAGGAAGTGATGGACGTCCTTGATACGGGTATTCTGTTCCGTTACAACCACGACGTTCAGCGCAAAGGTGTTTGGAAAGCAAAGGAGTTCGAGGCCGAAATTGCGAAGTTCACCGGGGCAAAATATGCGCTTGCGGTCAGTAGTGGAAGTAACGCCGTAAGCGCGATGCTGGCTGCATGTGGCGTAGGTTACGGTGATGAAGTGGTCGTACCCCCGTTCACATTCGTGGCCACCATAGAAGCCGTGTTGTTGGCCGGTGCGTTGCCCGTTTTTGCGGAGATCGATGAAACCCTTTGCCTGAGTGCCGCAGGCATCAAAGCGGTCTGTGGACCGAAGACGAAAGCCGTGCTCTTGGTACACATGTGCGGCGCCGCAGCGGATCTCGATGGCATCTTGGCGGTGTGCAAGGAGAAGAATGTAATGCTGATCGAGGACACCGCACAAGCACTCGGTGCCACCTACAAGGGAAAGCACTTGGGCCTGTTCGGAAAGATGGGCAGTTTCAGCTTCGACTTTTTCAAGATCACGACCTGCGGCGAAGGAGGCGTGATCATCTCGAACGACGAAGCCTTGATGCGAAGCGCGGAATACATCAGTGACCACGGACATTCCCACGAAGGCGATAACCGAGGCATGGAACCGCACCACATGATGGGGACCAACTTCCGGATCGGGGAGATCAACGCGGCGATCGGTCTTGCGCAAACCAGAAAGCTTCCGAAGATCCTCAAGGCTCAACGCAAGCACAAGGCCGTGATCAGCGAACGTCTGGGTCGTATCCGCGGGGTCACCTTCCGGAAGCAGTGTGATGATGCTGGTGATAGCGCAACGTTCTTCCACCTGCTCATGCCCGATGAAGCCAAAGCACGCACCTGCGTAAAGCTCTTGGGCGAAGCAGGCATCGGCGTAGCCTATTGGTACGACAACATGTACCACTACATCAAGCAGTGGGACCACGTGAAGGAATTGAAGATGCCCTATCGTATGGTAGCCCACGAACTCGGCTTACCACAAGACCTGAAGACGCTGGCATTCCCTAAAACCGATGCCGTGATGCGTCGCTTGATAAGCTTCAGCATTCGCGTGACCTGGACCGAGCAGGAGTTGAACACAATGCTTGATAAAATGGAGGCAGCTGTGAAGAAGTCGATGGAGAAGGTGCTGGCGTGATCTTGGTCCGTGCTTCATTTGATTTCGATCCCGAAGGGTGTCGCAGCCGTTTACCACAGGCATTGATATCTGCACAATTCACGACCCCGAAGGGTGTCGCACCGTGTAGCCCGAAGGGCGACAAGTTTGGAGTTATCGACCCCGAAGGGTGTCGCACCTTGTAGCTCGCAGGGCGACAAGGATTGGTTCGATATCGACCCCGAAGGGTGTCGCACCTTGTAGCCCGCAGGGCGACAAGTTTGGTTGGTGATCGACCCCGAAGGGTGTCGCACCTTGTAGCCCGCAGGGCGACAAGGATTGGTTCGATATCGACCCCGAAGGGTGTCGCACCTTGTAGCCCGCAGGGCGACAAGGTTGGTTGGTGATCGACCCCGAAGGGTGTCGCAGCCGGTGGTCAAGGCAGGTATTTCGGATCGAATTCCACCCCAGCCTCGTTGAGCATATCGATAAGTTCTTCACGGAAGGCCTTTTTCCCATGATGCTTTTCCTGATCAGCGATGTATTTCTTGAGTCCTTCCTTTTCACGCCAACCAACGGTGAAAATACCGTAACCTTCTTGCCATTGAAATCCCTCCAGAATGGGTTTATTCCGGATCCACGCCGTAGATGCCTTCTTCAATTCACGCACGACATCAGGAAACACATGCTTCGGTGTCAGATCGACCAACAAATGCACATGGTCATCGAACCCCCCAACACCGTGCGGTACACCGCCAAGCCCACGGATCGTTCCGCCCATGTATTCCCAGAGCTGATCCCGCCATGCTTTGTCGAGGCATGGAACGCGCTTCTTCGTCCCAAATACGATGTGGTAGTGCAACTTGAAATAGGTGGACATGTCGGTGATGTTGTTCGTATGGTGAATGTAGGTGACGTAATGCCATCTGTGGTGCGGAATGTCGAATGCATCGCTGTGATCCCCCGAACCGGCTGCGACACCCTTCGGGGTCGAATGCCATGGCGCGATCTCTCCTGATCCGCGATCCCAGATCCTAAATCATTCGACCACAATTCCCTCATTGCCAGATGATGTGATCCTTATCGGGTAGATTGTCTTGTTGAGATGGCTCTCAGTTCTGGTATGACATTATCCGATCATGTTCCAATTACTTCCTTTGCAACACGGAGCAGAGATCATTTTCTGACTCCCTGAGCCATGAACCTATTCCGCAATTTCAAGTCTGTTACCAAAACCTGCTACGGCCGGGGCAGCTTCGACAAGCTCGGCGAGATCCTCGAACCACACCGCACTGCGAACAAGGGGTTCATGGTCTTCGTAGTGGACGAATACTTCGCCGACAAACCCGACTTCAAAAAGCGGATCCCGAATAAGGAAGGTGACGAGGTCTTCTTCATCAGTACCTTGAAAGAACCCTACACCGAACAGGTCGATGCCTTGCGCGATGATATTCTGGCACGTCGCGGAATGCCGGCCGGGATCGTCGGTATCGGTGGTGGTACGTTGATGGATATCGCAAAGGCAACTTCATTGATGTTCAACAATGAAGGCAGCAGCGTGCAATACCAAGGTCTGAATCTGATCAAGAAACCCGGGATCTATCACTGCGGTGTGCCTACGATCAGCGGCACAGGTGCGGAGGTGAGCATGACGGCCGTGCTTACCGGCCCGGTAAAGAAACTCGGCCTCAAGTGCGATTGGACCGTCTTTGACCAGATCGTGTTGGACCCGGACCTGATCGCCACCGTTCCGCAGGACCAATGGTTCTACACCGGCATGGACACCTACATCCACAGCGTGGAAGCGATCACCGGCACCAAGAAGAACACGTTTGCCGAAGCATACAGCGAGAAATCTTTGGAACTCTGTCGCGAAGTATTCCTGAAGCTGGACCGCACAAACCCGAAGAGCGACGAGCAACTCATGGTGGCAAGCTACATGGGCGGACTAAGCCTCACGTACAGCGAAGTCGGCGTGTGCCACGCGCTCAGCTACGGGCTCGGTAAGGTGTTGGAGATCCATCATTGCCTGGCCAATTGCATCGCCTTCGACAAGTTGGACGATGTGTACGGCGACTATGTGCAGGAATTCAAGGGCATGGTGAAGCACAACAAGGTGAACATCCCGCAAGGTCTTGCCAAGGATTGGAGCGAAGAAACTATTAGCGCCATGTCCGAAGTGGCCTACAACCTTCCGCACATGTGGGATCATGCCTTCGGACCCGATTGGGAGAAGGTGCTGGATCGAGAGCGGATCAAAGGGTGGTATCGGAGGATGTGAGGATGGTCGTCCGAAAACACAGGGGCAGATTCGTTGATCGCACAGTTGTCATCGGTGTGGTCTTAGCCATGGTGATGCTCATGTGGATCGGACCGGGTTACCTAAACTGGGGCACATTTCGCTATCTCCCGTGGTATGCGTTTGGGTTCGTATCGGTAATGACAGTTGGTTACTTCTATCGTCTCTACTCCAAAAGGCGATGCCCGAACTGCTCACTTCACATGAAGCGAGCCCCGGCCACATTTCCACCCAAGTATGCAGAATGCTCGTCCTGCGGGATTCGAGAAGATCTACTGGACCCGAGTATGAAGGAGCTAGCTTGAGTTACGATGGATACTTCACCCCAAGAACCCCCCATCAATCACCATCATCTTCACCGACCCCAGCGTTCGTGATCGGTGCGAGCTAAGCCCATCGGAAACCGCATAGGACGAACCGGCTTTCAGGACCGAGGTCTCACCGTTCTCCAGTTCGTTGATCAATTCGCCTTCCAAAACGAAGACCAAATGCCCCAGCTGGCACCAATGGTCGGCGAGGTAGTTGGCGCTGTATTCGATCATGCGAATGCGAACATTCCCGAGTTCTTGCACCCGCATTGTTGCAGTACCTGTGGTGCCGTGTACTACGGTCTTTGGCAGGGTGGCCCAATCGGTGATCTGGAAAGGAATTGGAGGTGTCATTGTTCTTTGTGCAATTCGTGCGGGGCCTCTATCCTGCGAACTTAGCACCCGCATGCACCACCTCCTCCACTTGGTTTTCGAGATCGCTGCGTTCGCAGTTGGCTTCGCCTATTACCAATGGCTGCGGGCAAAGAACGGAGATGCGATCACCGAACCCAAGCGTGTATGGATCATCATCGGCGCAGCTGCTGGGGCATTGATCGGCTCCCGGATCTTGGGCGCGCTGGAACAACCGCAATTACTCGCTTGGGACTGGTCTGCATTGTTCGTGGCCTTCAACAACCGCACGGTCGTCGGTGGCTTGCTCGGAGGCTTGATCGGAGTGGAGCTCACCAAGTTGTTCATTGGCGAGCGCACCAGCAGTGGGGATCTGTTCACCTACCCGTTGATACTTGGCATGATCGTGGGGCGTATCGGCTGCTTGCTCGGTGGCTTGGAGGATAACACGTACGGTGTGGCTACCAACTTGCCATGGGGCATCGATCTTGGCGATGGTATCAGCAGGCACCCTACGAATGTGTATGAGATCCTGTGGCTTGGGGCGACTTGGCTTTTCCTATTGGCTCTGGAAAAGAATCGGCGTTTGGCGAATGGCGCACGCTTCAAGCTCTTCCTTTTGCTCTACTTGATCTTTCGCTTTTCAGTGGAATGGATCAAGCCACAACCACCGGTATTCCTCAACCTATCTTCGATCCAACTGGCTTGTACGGCCGGTATCCTTTACTATTATCGCGTCTGGCTGATGCCTCGCCACCTGATCCAACCCGATGCCTGAACGCGACTACATCTATTACGATTTCACCCAAAGCCTGTGCAGCACTTGTTTACGCCGGGTAGATGCCAAGGTGATCTTCCAAGATGAACGCGTGTACATGCTGAAGCGCTGCCCGGAGCACGGTGCCCAGAAAGTGCTCATCGCTACGGATGTGGAGTACTACAAGCGTTGCCGGCATTACCTCAAACCAGGCGAATTGCCGAAGACCTTCAACACCAAAACACACTTCGGCTGTCCGTACGATTGTGGCATTTGCCCGGACCATGAACAGCATGGCTGCCTGACGATCATTGAGATCACCGATCGGTGCAATCTGAGCTGTCCGATCTGCTATGCGAGCAGCGGACCTATGCATGGGAAACACCGAACGTTGGAAGAGGTGGAGCGCATGCTCGATGTCTGCGTGCGCAACGAAGGCGAACCTGATGTGGTGCAGATCAGCGGGGGCGAACCCACCGTGCATCCGCAGTTCTTCGAGATCTTGGATGCGGCCAAACGCCGCCCCATTCGGCACTTGATGGTGAACACCAACGGTGTGCGCATCGCCAAGGACCGTGCCTTTGCAGAACGGCTTGCGAGCTACATGCCCGACTTCGAGATCTACTTGCAATTCGATTCATTCAAGCCGGAAGTGCTCAAGCGACTAAGAGGGGAGGACCTCACCGCCTCGCGCCAACAGGCCATCGATCATCTCAACGAATTCAACTTGAGCACCACGTTGGTTTGTACGGTGGAAAAAGGCGCGAACGATGATGAGATCGGAGCCATCATCGATTACGGACTAAAACAAAAGTGCGTGCGTGGCGTCACCTTTCAACCTGTTCAAGTAGCCGGGCGCGTGGAGAATTTCGATCCTGCGACCGATCGTATCACATTGACGGAAGTGCGCCAAGGGATCATTGACCAATGCGACCTTTTTACCCCGCAGGATATCGTCCCCGTGCCGTGCAATCCGGATGCACTTGCCATGGGCTATGCCCTGAAATTGAACGGTGAGGTGTTCCCGCTCACCCGCATGATAGACCCCGATGATCTGCTGAACAACAGTCGCAACACCATCATCTACGAGCAAGATGATCGCCTGAAGGAACACATGGTGAAACTCTTCAGCACCGGCACGCCCAGCGACAAAGCACACGAGACCCTGTACCGGATCATGTGTTGCTTGCCGGACATCGATGCACCCGAGCTGAAATACGAAAACCTCTTCCGCATCATCATCATGCGCTTCATCGACGCATACGATTTCGATGTGCGGGCGATCAAGCGAAGCTGCGTGCACATCGTGGATCCCAAGACCGATAAGGTGATCCCCTTCGAGACCATGAACCTGTTCTATCGCGAAGAGTCCCAACTGCAAAGACTTGAAGAACTCAGGGTACGATCGGTATCATGAAGAAGCCCGGTATATTGCTAACGCAACTGTTGATCCTGCTGGGTTACTCTGCGATATTCATAGGCTTGGCCGAGTTCGTAGCTGGTGATGTGATCGGTCCACAATGGGCGGTCCTCCTGATCCATTTCTTGGCGCTGATCGTGATCGGGGTAGTGGCCATACGCGACCCCGCTACCAAGCCGATCGGTAAACAATACTTTATTGCTTCGATCCTGGTACTTTTGATCGGACACGGCCTTTGTTTCTTCAATGGGCTGCTGCACTTCAACCTGCATTGATGGACACCCGGTTCTTGCGTTCGAATTTGCTTATCCTCTTCGCCTATGCAGTGTTGGTGCATGTGTTCGCGTTGTTGGAGGGAGGTGAACCGGCAATGACCGTATTCATGGGTATGATGGTATTGGTCTTTTTGCATGTGTCGGTGTTGTTCATCGGTATGGTGGTCAACTTCTTCCGTGGCTTCAGGCGCTTGGCCGGTCAATGGGCGCTGAACATGTTCTTGGTGGCGATCATTGGCTTCGGTACCTGCTTGGGTGGCGGAACACTGATGGAACGGATCACGCAGGACAACCGCAACATGTTCGCCCCTGAACTGGCGCCATAGTCCTTTGGTTGATCTTTACACGACCGTCAGATCGGGCTTTACTTCAGCCATTGGGTCACCCGGCGGTATGTTTGCCCAATGGCCTTTCGGAATGTTGGACTCCTTGCTGTCCTTGTGTTCTTGGCGTTGATCCTATTCGCCCTTCACTTGGTCATTGGCCCGGTACAGTTATCGTTCAGCGAGATGTTGGCTGCTATGACCAGTGGCTCTCGAAATACCCCCGCCGCTTTGATCATTCACTCCGTGCGATTGCCAGAAGCTCTAACGGCAGCGTTGGCTGGAGGTGGCCTGGCGGTCTGTGGCCTATTGATGCAAACGCTGTTCAGGAATCCACTGGCGGGGCCATCGGTGCTTGGATTGAGCTCAGGAGCGAGCCTTGGGGTTGCGGTGCTTATGCTAGCAGCACCAACCGCGCTCTTCGTTGAGATACCGGTGGACCTAACTGCTGCTGTAGCGGCATTCGTTGGTTCTATGGGCGTGCTGTTCCTGATCATGCTTGCCGATCGGCGAATGGGTGATGGCGTTGCTTTATTGATCGTTGGCCTTATGCTGGGTTACCTCTGTTCGGCGATCATCAGTTTGTTGCAATTGGCCAGCGCTGAACAGGCTTTGAAAAGCTTCGTGATCTGGGGAATGGGATCGTTCAGCGGTGTATTGATCGAGCGCATGCCGTGGCTCTCGGCGCCAGTGCTCATTGGGATCGGTGCAGCCTTCTTGTTGGTGAAGCCGCTGAACGCTATGCTTCTAGGTGACAACTACGCGGCAAGCCTGGGCGTTCACGTGGGGCGAACGAGGCGTTGGATCATGGTGGTAACAGGGTTGCTCGCAGGGGTGATCACCGCGTTCTGTGGTCCGATCGCTTTTCTGGGTTTGGCCACTCCTCATGTGGCTCGCGGACTCTGCAGATCCAGTGACCATGCCACTCTTTTACCGGTCACATTGTTGTGCGGTGTCGTGTTGGCCTTGTTCTGTGATCTGATCATCAAGATACCCGCATTTGGTGCTGGCATTCCCTTGAACGCGATCACTTCCTTGTTAGGAGCACCTGTTGTGGCTTGGGTACTTTTCAGTGGAAAAAGATGGGCCCGCTCCACATGAAGGTGCTGCTGGAAACCAGCGGCCTTGCGGTCGGGTACCATGGGAAGCGCTTGATCGTAGGCATTGATCTAAAGCTGTTCGCAGGTGAAGTGGTGGCGTTATTGGCAGTGAATGGTGGGGGCAAATCAACCTTGTTAAGGACAATTACGGGAGTCATGGCGCCCATTGAGGGTTCCATTGAAATGGAAGGCAAGCCGACCAAGGAAATGACTGCGATGCAACGGGCGCGTGCATGGTCGGTTGTCCTTACGGAAAGACCCAGTGCAGGTCTGCTCGATGTTCACACACTGGTCTCTTTGGGTCGGCAACCATGGACGGGCCACATGGGGCGGCTCACTTTGGCAGATCATAGTGCAGTGGACAATGCAATGCAACGCACGGGTGTCCTTCAGTTCGCCACCCGATCGCTCAGTACATTGAGCGATGGCGAAGTGCAACGTGTGATGATCGCCAGGGCATTGGCCCAAGACACGCCACTCATCATCTTGGATGAACCCACCGCCTTTCTTGATCTGGTGCATCGGGTGGGAGTGATGCGACTGCTCCGAACACTTGCACATGAACAAGGGAAAGGGATCCTGCTCTCTACACATGATCTGCAAACGGCCATGGACCTGTCGGACAAGTTGTTGGTGATCCACGGGAATACGCTGTGGTCCGGAACACCTGAACAGGCAAAGGTGGATGGTGTGCTGGAGCGCACCTTCGTGGTGGAGGGCATGCGGTTCGATCACACCACGGGTTCATTTCGAATGGATCCCCCGGCCCACAAATAGAAAGGGCCGCCTCTTTCGAGACAGCCCTTCCAATTGAATGTGTTGGGACCGGACTACTTCTTCAAGGCGTCACGGATCTCCATCAATAGCTTCTCTTCAGTGGTAGGTCCTGCAGGCGGTGGAGCAGGTGCCGCTTTCTTCATGTTGTTGATGGCCTTGATGACCATGAACATCACAAAAGCCACAACCACGAACTCGATCACAACAGTGAGGAAGCTTCCCCATAGGACCGCCACCTCGGCGATCTCCGCATTGACCACTACCCCCGCAGCATCCGTTACTGCTGGTACACCTTTGGTCAGAACCAACTTGTTCTCATCGAAATTCACCCCACCTGACAATTGGCCAACAAGTGGCATTACCATGCCGTTGATGAAGGAACCAGTGACCTTCGTAAAAGCGGCACCCATGACGAAGGCAACGGCCATATCGACCAAATTGCCTTTCATGGCGAATTCCTTGAATTCTTTCATCATTCCCATTTTCGATCCGGTTTTGGTTAGGTGGTAAATGTAGAGAACGGAAATTGGAAACTATCAATTTGCGCCAAGTGTGGTCCACATCCTTATCGGCACTTTTCGCACCGCTAGTCCCGGGGACAAACGAGCGAGGATGGCACTGGGCTTTTCGCTTCCGCCATAGTCCATGATCGGCACTGTGCTGTAGGTCAACGGACGATCCTTCAGATGGGCTGCCAGCCGCATGGACGGATCCAAATAGACCGTGTCCAAATTCGAGTAGACCAGGGCGATGATCTCCACCGGTAGACTATGAACGTTGGCAATTGCCACACTGCTTCCTCCGAACTGGGAGTCGCGCATGTAAGCCAGCACCAGATCGCTTGGATATAATGTCTGATGGATCACAGTGCGATCATGGACCAGGATCAATGTATCGAGGTCCAAGCGCGGATATTCGGCGTGGACGACTTTGCGCGCAGGTCCCCATTGATCTTCAGTGCGTGCCATCAGGTTCTGCCAATAACCCGCGGTGGAGAAGGTATCCAAGTAGGCCAAGTAATGCCTTTGGATCGTTGTGTCCATTAAGAAATGTGTAGCCAATTCACGTCCTTGTATGGACAGCAATTCGTTGCCAACGACCATGGCCCCCTGCAAAGAAGTGATCGGGGCATTTGTCCGCAGATGGGGGGCCACAGGAACCAGTTTTCCGGAAGTGCTGTCCACGAGGAATTGTAGGTCCCACCAATCCATCGCACTTTGGGTACCCAGCAGGTCGCAGACGGCCAGGAGCCGAGCTACGGTTTCAACATCGAACACTTCGGCTGCACTCAATTTACCTCCCCGGAAGGCTTCCAAACGATCGATCGCATGTCGTGCACGACGCGTGGGCAAGGTCTCTTCACCGGCCCGCATGAGCAACGGTGCGGATGCCCAATCCCCCTGAGGCGGTGGTGTGCTCGAGAATATGCGCTTGGCCATTTCCACTTTGCTCGCCCGGACCATGGAGTCATCAAACCGAAGTACGGGTCCATTTCCGTTCGACCAATTGGCGAGCATCGTTGCGTCCGTTCTGCCTTGTAGAAGACACAGTCCCATTTCCTGATCGTTCAGTTCAACTTCGGACAGGACATCGCCCAAGGTGGGGTGTCCAAATTCCTTCAATACCGCATTCAGAACGATGCTCCAAAGTGGGGTTTCGTCCAACACAGGCAACACATCGAAGGTTTGCATGCCCAGGATCGTGTCCCCCGGAAGTGCGCGCACATGGATCGGCCACATGCGACTGCCTTCCCGTTCGTCCCCTTCAAGCAATCCAACTACGATGGGAACACTGAGTTCCCCTTTTAGAAGTGTCCCCGCGAAAACAGAATTGCCTTTGCCATCCAAGTGGCCTTCCCGAAAAGCTTCCATGCTCAATACCATCAAGCTGTCGAAGGCAATGCTGTCCAACTGGATCCTGAGGTGGGCGATCGCCGGGGGTTTGGCCCTGAATGCATTCAGGACCGGGTCGCTCAATTTCCGGAATCCAGGGTCTATCACCTCGCGCACAAATCCAGTGCGTTCGGATTCAACGCCCAGAAAGTACACCAGACCAATGAGCACAACTGCGGCAATGCTCAACAACGGGGCATTGATCCGTTGCCAAAAAGCCGTCCAGCGCGAAAGCATTATTCCACTTTGGTTGCGGTATCCGCATTTGTACGGGTGAAATGATAGTGCTCACTTTTGTAGGTGCCAGCCTCTTTTCCTGAAACCATGGCATGCAGCGTTCCACCTTTCTCGGAAAGGTAAGTTATGCGGTCCGGGAAGTCGTGAGCTGGGTTGATGAATACCAAGCTGTCCGTATCATTCACCAGATCGAAAAGCACAGCTTGGCCGTTGTTCTGGCTTTGGATCGTTGCGCTGTATTGGAGGCCGGTATCGCCACGGAGTATCGCCAAATGTTCAATGAATACCGTATCGCTGCCGGACATTACGAAGCCCAGACCGATCATGGAACCGTCCACAGCTTTTGTCCAATGCTCATGGAAGACCGTGCGTCCACTGTCCTGTACATCTTGCCATTCGCCCAAAAGTGCATCAAAGGCCTCGGGCATGGGCTCTACCATATTGCTTTCCTCGACAAGCACAGGAGTATCTTTCTCCGCAGTTGGGGCGCACCCCACGCAAAGGAGTAATAGGCCAAAGAATTCAGTTCTCATGGTCCAGCAAATTGGGTTGAATGGATCGGATCGCAATACGGATACTATCCGGCACCCGGACCTTGTGTTGCTCTGCGTAATCGAACATGACCTGCACACTGCTGCCTGTAGCAATGGTTTTGCCTTCTTGGTCCGAAATGGAATAGGTCATCGTGAAACTCGTCCTTCCAATGGTGGAGCATCCTGTTGAAACCAACAGGTCGTTCGGCCATTTTACAGGGTGAAGGAAGTCGCACTTGGTACTCGCCAGGATCACGCCGATCCCATCTTCCTTATGTGAACGAAGCACGCCTATCTTTTCCAAATAGTACATCCGGACGTTCTCGAAATAGCGGAAATACACCACGTTGTTCAGGTGACCAAAGCCATCTTGTTCACCCCATGCCAGAGGGATCCGGATGGTTACCGGGTGTTCCATAGCGATCAGCGGTTCAACGCAATTCCTTCAACAGTTCTTGGTGCTGCACCTTCAGCCTGTCCATGTCCTTCTCCAGCTTTTCGATCTTCTTCTCGAATTCGACCTTCATGGCCTCGCCGCTCTTGCTCTTAAAATTGAACATGCCCATGTTGCGCTCCATGTTGCGCTTCTCCGTCTCGATCTCTTCCATTTTTCGCTTCACGAAACGGCTCTCTTTCTCAATGCGCTCCTTCCCGTCCGGGGCACTCTTCAGATCGTCCACACGGTCCTTGAATTGCATGCGCCGGCGCTCATCGCCTTCCATTTTCAATTGTCCATACTGCTTGTCCAATGCGGCATGGTACCGCGCACTGAAACCGTCGTAAAGACGCGGTGAGATCCGGCCGCTGTTCATCCAACGCAAGGAGAACGCCTTCAATGCCTCAATGTCATTGGTCCGGTTCCCGCTCAATTGCATGGTCTCGATCTCCAAGATCATGGCCTCTTTCAATTTGGCGTTCTCATCCTGCTCGGCATCCTGCTTCTCGAATGTGGTCTTGCGCGCTAAAAAGAACGCATCACATGCTTCACGGAACCTGTTCCACAGTTTGTTCTCATCGCGAGGACCAGCGCTGCCCGCTTCTTTCCACTGTTGCTGCAGCCGTTTCAATCGATCCGCGGTGTTACGCCATTCCGTACTTTCCTTCAGCTTTATGGCCTCGTCCAATAACGCTTGTTTGCGGTCGCGCACCTCTTTGTATTGGTCGCGGAGCGTATCGAAATGGGCCTTTTTAGCATCGAAGAATACGTTGCATGCATTCCGGAATTCCTTCCAAATACGTTCGTTGTCCTTCTTGGTGGCGAATCCGATCGCTTTCCATGCATTCTGGATCTCCAGGACCTGATCCGTAAGCACTTTCCACTCCTTTGCGTTGTTGGCGACCATTTCACCGGTCAGCGTGGTCACCTTTTCAAGCAACGCCTGCTTTGCTTGCAGGTTGGTCTCATGCTCAGAACGGCGAGCCTTGTAGTGCTCATGTATCTTGTCGTAGATCACGCGGGTAGCGGTGGAGAAACGGTCACGCAAGGCCTCCCATTCCTCCTTTACAACGGGACCTACTTGGTGCCACTTTTCCTGGTACTCCTTCACACCATGCTCCAGTTCCTTTATGCTGTCCTTTTGGGACAAACTCTCCACATCGCTTATGAGCGCTTGCTTGAGTGCGGTGTTCTTGCGCAGGTCATGGTCGCGCAGTTCCTTGTAGATCCGGATATGGTAGAAGAACTCGTCCCGCAGATGTGAGTAGTCGTTCTGCAGATCACGGTAGGCCTGCTGCGGTACCTGACCGATCTGCTTCCAAGTCTCCTGGAGCTCGGTGAAACGCTGAAAGGCGGTGCCAATGTTCTCCTCACCGGCGATCAAGGACTTCAGCTCTTCCATGATCGCGTGCTTCGCTTTCAAGTTGTCCGCCTCCTCTTTTGCCTTCTTCCTTCGGATGTCGTTCACCCGCTGGTTGAATGCATCGAGCAGTTGCTTGAAGCGCTTGTCATCCTCATCCACAAGAGGGGCTGACTCTATCGGGACCGGTGTTGTTCCGACCTGCGTTGTGGCCGCCCCATCCTCTACAGGGGTATCCTCAACGGTGCCGTCAACACTGTTATCGTCTTGCGATGCAGCGACCAAGGCCTCGTACTGTTCCTTGATCCCTTCTATGGCCTCCGATGCGATTTCCACATCTTCATTGGCCATGGTTTCCTCGAGCCGCGTAATGAGCTCTGCTTTCGTTGCCATGCGAACAATTGTAGGCTGTTGGTACAGCCGTTCCGCCCAAAGATAGAAGTATGGGTTTATATGGCGCTCGGGTTCAAACGGCCAAGCCCAACATGGACACATCGTCCAGTTGTTCAGCGGTTCCTTTCCACTCGAGGAAAGTGCGATCGAAGACGACCGCTTGTTCCTTCAGCGGCAAGTGCTGGTGCTCCTGTATCATGGAACGCAACCGGGTGGTCATGAAGCGTTCCTTGTCCGGACCGCCGAATTGGTCCACATAGCCATCGCTGAAAAGATAGATCCGATCACCCCGGGTAAAGGCAAGGCGGTGGCTGGTGAACTTGCGTTCTTCGCCGTGATGTCCGCCACCGATCGGTCGGCGATCCCCGTTGATCACGCTCAATTGGCCTTGGTGCGACCAGTATAGCGGCCTGTAAGCCCCGGCAAATAGAAGTTCGTTGTGCTTACGGTCCACACGGCAGAGGGCCACATCCATGCCATCACCTGCTCCCCGTTGTTTCCCCTGTTGGTGCAAGGCCGCTACCATGCGTTGATGAAGTATTCCAAGGATCGCGGCGGGATCCTTGTCCGCATGCAGAGGAACGATCTCATTCAGCAAGGAACAACCGATGGCCGCGATCATGGCCCCGGGCAGGCCGTGGCCCGTGCAATCGGCTGCAGCGACGTAACAGGTGTCGGCATCGATCCGATGGACCCAATGGAAATCGCCGCTCACAACGTCCTTCGGCCTATCGATAATGAAGGAATCATCGAAAAGTTCGTCATAGAGCAAAGCGGAGGGTACTAGAGCACGTTGGATCTTCCCGGCGTAGGCGATACTGTCGGTTATGTGATCATGCCGTTCTTGCAACCTTTCATGGGTGTGTTCCTCGTCCTGTAACCACCTCCCCACATAGCGGAAGAGCAGGAACCCGGCGATACCGAACAGAACGACTGCTGCACCGATGTTTCGGAAGAGTGTTGGCAAAGCAGCGGTAGTTGCGAGATCGGCGGGTGCCCTTGCGATCAACATGGCCACGGTGCGACCTTCACTATCGTGCATGGGTTCGTAGGCCACCAATTCCATTGCTTCATTCGCGCCCATCTTACCGGATCCGGATCCTCCGTATTGGTTCTTGAGCCAAGTTGGATCTCCCTGCCACGATGCCCGGAACGTGGGTTTCTCAGCCGCGGTAACGATCACCTGCATATGCGCGGAAGTACTATCGAAGTACACGATCTCCAATGGTGATGCCAATTCGTTGCGTGCCGTGGCCTTGCTCAACCGTTCATGCAACACATAGTACCAAGCATCTTGGGTGTTCTTGATCACCAATCCAGGGCTGCGATAGCGTTCCAATAGGGACTGGACGTTCGCACTATTCAACTGTTCGGAGACAGTGCTGACGATCGTACCCAAACGCTGGGCGGTCTGCTTCTGTTGAGAACGGCGTTCACCCAAGTGCGCAACGATGATCACGATCGTGCATAGCAGCACCAGCGTGGCATATACGGCCAATAGGACCTTGTGCTTGGTACGGGTGGGTTTGAACTGCACGGTACGCGACGCGGGGGATCTATGTTCCCAACGGGCGTTTTACGGCCTGCGCGTTGTTTTGTTCGTATCCGGTCCAATATCCAGGAAGCCGATCAACCCAAGAACGGATAACCATGCTCCGTTGGCGGAACCAAGGTCTCCTTGATCGTACGGGCACTCGTCCACCGGATCAGGTTCAAATAGCTCCCTGCTTTGTCGTTGGTCCCACTGCCGCGCGCACCTCCGAACGGTTGCTGACCCACCACCGCGCCCGTCGGCTTATCGTTGATGTAGAAGTTGCCGGCACTGTGGCGCAATACGTTGGTGGCTTGAACAATGCTCTCCCGGTCGTTGCTGATGACCGCACCGGTCAACGCATATTCGCCGGTGGAATCCACCAGTTTCAAGGTGTCCATCCAACGGTTCGTGCTGTAAACGTAGATGGTGAGCACCGGGCCGAAGATCTCTTCACACATCGTCACGCTCTTCGGGTCTTTCGTAACAGCTACCGTTGGTTCAATGAAGTAACCTTTGGTCTTGTCGTATTTACCGCCTGCAATGATCTGGACATTCTTCTTGTCCTTTTTCAAAGCATCGATGTACCGGCTGATGTTGTCGAATGACTTCTCATCGATCACTGCCCCAATGAAGTTCTTGAAATCACGTGGATCCCCCATTTTCATTTCGGCCAGATCGGCAAGCAGTTCCTTTTTCACCTGCGGCCAAATGTTCTCTGGGATGTAAGCCCTGCTGGCCGCACTACATTTCTGCCCTTGGAATTCGAAGGCCCCACGTGAGAGTGCAGTGGCCACCACTTTGGGATCCGCAGTTGGGTGGGCGATCACGAAGTCCTTGCCACCTGTTTCCCCAACGATCCGCGGGTAGCTGCGGTACATCGGAAGGTTGTTCCCGATCGTTTGCCAGATCTGCCGGAAAACCCCGGTACTTCCTGTGAAATGGATCCCTGCAAAGTCCCTGTGCTTGAAGATGACCTCGCCGGCAACCGATCCTGATACATGGACCAGATTGATCACACCGTCGGGTAACCCAGCGGCCATGAAAACTTCCATGAGCACTTGTGCGCTGTACGCTTGGGTATTTGAACACTTCCAGACCACCGTGTTGCCCATCAGGGCACAGCTGCTCGGCAAGTTGCCCGCAATGGCTGTGAAGTTGAAGGGCGTAAGTGCGAAGACAAAGCCTTCCAACGCACGGTATTCGAGCCTGTTCCATACGCCCGGTGAGCTCACCGGCTGATCGCGGTAGATCTGTTGGGCATAGCTCACATTGAAACGTAAAAAGTCGATCAGCTCGCACGCTGCATCGATCTCGGCCTGGTAGCAGTTCTTGCCTTGGGCCAACATGGTGGCCGCATTGATCTGCGCTCGGTACGGTCCTGCAAGAAGGTCCGCGGCTTTCAAGAAGATGGCTGCGCGATGTTCAAAGGGCATCTCCTCCCAATTCTTTTTCGCTTTCAGCGCTGCATCAATGGCGCTTTTAACCGTTTTGGCATCGCCATAATGGGCCATGCCCAAGCTATGTCCGTGCTTGTGCGGTGGGCTCATCTTCCGCTTGTCCTTGGTCACTATCTCCTTCCCACCGATCCACATGGGTGCATCAATGGTCGCCTTGATCCGCCTGTCGTATTCGGCCTGTAGGGCAGTGCGCTCGGGGCTGCCGGGTGCATAGCTCTTTACTGGTTCGTTAATAGGGGCAGGGGGATTGAATACGGCGTTGCTCATGTTCGTGATCTTTTTCCTTGAATGCTGGCGCGCAAAGGTAGCAGCACTGTTTTGGTGTGTTCATTTCACGTGCCTAGCGAATGGTCAAGTGGAGAACCAGAAGACAGGGGGTGCAGATGGCCGCCCGTAACCGGCGACCATCCGACAACCACTGCTAAAGTCCGTCGAACCGGTAGATCGGGTCGATCTCTGCGCCTGCTTTTATTTCGCAGGTCGGGTGGATGATCCCGTCTGCCAAGCTGTAGACCCAACCATGCAGGTCGGGGCCTCCGCGTTCCTTCCATGCACGCTGGACAATGCTGGTCTTGGATAGGTCCATTACCTGCTCGGTCACATTCAACTCCACCAAGCGATCGAAACGCTTGTTCTCGTCCGGAAGCGCATCAAGCTCATCGCGATGCAGCCGCCGGACATCCTTGATGTTCCTCAACCATTTGTTGATGATACCCAAGGAATCATTCGACATGGCCGCTTTCACACCACCGCAGCCGTAATGCCCGCATACGATAATGTGCTTCACGTGAAGCATTTCCACTGCATATTGCAGAACGCTCAATAGGTTCATGTCCGTATGCACCACCATGTTCGCGATGTTCCGGTGCACGAATATCTCCCCAGGGTTCGTCCCTGTGATCTCGTTCGCAGGCACCCGACTATCACTGCACCCGATCCAAAGAAATTCCGGTGACTGTATCTCGCTTAGTCGGGTGAAGAAATGAGGGTCGCGAGCCACGGTTTGCGCAGCCCAATCAAGGTTGTTCTTCAAGAGGCGGTTGTAGGATCCCATGTCTTCTTGTTCGTTGTAGAGTTATTGTTCATTCCCTTCTTTGCTTGGTCTTCCAACGTCGTAATGCCCTTATCCACATTCGCGATGGTCCTATCGTTGTCGAATCCGATCAATTCGCAGGTTATTCCGCGTTCGATCGAGTATTCACAGAACTCCATGATGATCTCCTCAACATCCGGATGTAGTGCTACGTTACGACTGGCATCCAACACCAACTTCGTGTTGTCCGGAAGTTCGGACAAGGTGCGTTTTATGGCTGCCTTGTTCAAGAATGTGACGTCTTCACTTAGTTCAATGTGGACCGGCATTCCTGGTTTGTAATATTCTGGATCGTAGTGGAACGGCACCTTGTAGTTCTTCCACAGGATATGCCCGATCGCAACGGCCAAACCAAGACCCACCCCGGTAAGCAGATCCGTAAAGGCCACGCCCACCACGGTGATGAAGAAGGGCAGGAATTGCGATATGCCGGCTTTCCAGTACTGAAGGAACAGGGCTGGTTTAATGAGCTTGTAACCGACCAGAAGAAGTATGGCCGCCAAGCTGGCCAAGGGGATCATGCGGAGCAAACCAGGTATAAGGAGCACGGAGATCACGATCAAGGCACCATGGAGGACCGTGGATAGTTTCGTACGGCCACCTGCTTGGATGTTGGCAGAACTGCGAACGATAACCTGTGTTACCGGAAGGCCCCCGAGCATTCCACTTACGATATTGCCAATGCCCTGAGCGTGGAGTTCGCGATTGGTCGGGGTTACTCGCTTTTGTGGGTCCAACTTGTCGGTTGCTTCGGTGCATAACAAAGTTTCCAGACTTGCGACTATCGCAATGACCAACGCCAGTTTCCAAACGCGTGGGTCCAAAAGTCCCGCTAGGTCGGGGAGTGTCAGGATGCTTGCTCCGTTCATATCAGGCAATTCCACATAGTGGCCGGCATTGATCGCGAGCAATTCATTCCCGCTGAAGACTTGGGACAATACGATACCGGAGAGCACAGCAAGCAGCGGTCCCGGGATCATGCTCAGCACTTTGAATCCTTGTATCCGCCGTGTTTGCCAAAGGAGCATGATGGCCAAACCAGCCGAGGTCACCAGAATGGCACCAACGCTGATCCCATCGATCATGTACATCAATTCGCTCAATGTGTTGTGGTGGTCAGGCTGAATGAAGTCCTCATCACCCAAATAGTCCTGATCGTAGCCTAAGGCATGCGGGATCTGTTTCAGTACAATGATGATACCGATGCCGGAGAGCATACCCTTGATCACCGTGTTCGGGAAGTAGTACGCGATAATGCCAGCACGCATAAGGCCCAATACGATCTGGAGAATACCGGATAGAACAGTTGCTGTGAGGAATAATTCGAACGACCCCAACTCGGCGATGCCCGTGAGAACGATGGCAGTTAGTCCCGCAGCAGGGCCGCTAACGCCCAATGAGGAGCCGCTGATAAGACCTACCACTATGCCACCGATCGCGCCGGCGATCACACCGGCTATGAGCGGAGCCCCGGAAGCCAGCGCGATGCCGAGACACAAGGGAAGGGCCACCAAGAAAACGACGAAGGATGCGGGAAGGTCCTTTCGCCAATGGGAAAGAAGTTCGTTTTGTTTCATGAAATGGGTTGAATACAGTCGGAAGAAAATATCCTTCGAGCACGGCCGATAGGGTCCAACGGACCACAGCACTTGCAACGAAAAGCCTCAATAGGCTACTACTTCCTTACCAAGGAGGTAAGTGGGGCACTTCCCCATGATCACTAGGATCGGGGTGCTGCTCGGAACGAGGGCCTTTTCGATCCCTAGGTTCTGGGTATGCGATATGCCCTGATGGGCTATCCGTTTGACACGGATGGAAATGGTGTACTTCTTCTTCTTCCGCCAACGGGACTGGCATGTTGCCATATTCCGCACAAAATGAGCGGACCTCTTGGGAATACATCAAGAGAGGTGCAAATACCAAACACAGGGCCATCAGCAAGGCAAAAGACCCATGGAACGCGCCTAATGCACGCACTTTCTTGGATCTGTTCGAAGCTGCCGCCTTGACTACCATCAGTGCGCAAATTTACGACAGTACCTAAATGCCGGAAGGTCGAGAATGTAAGCTTGCGTTAACAAGAGGCACATTGAAACTCAGTTCGCCGCGAACGGATAGATCAACTCAATGGCCGGCACATCCACTTCGAATCTTAGACCATCGGAGATCCGTTGCATAAGGTAGGTCCCATCCATACGCCCGAATGCGCTTTGGAGATCACATGCACTGCTGTACGTGAATTCCTGTCCAGGTTCCAAGGTGGGTGTTTCCCCGACAACGCCCGGGCCCTCCACTTCCCGCGTAGGTGCCAAACTATCGTGTATGAGCCATCGTCTACGCTGCAATTGCACTGTGTCACGCCCCATGTTGTGGATGGTGATGCGATAGCTGAAGAAATAATGACCAGCGCGAATGTCGCTATGGGCAGCCTCGAACCGACTGCGGACCTCGACCTTTATCGCATGTGAAACCGTTGTGCCCATGGTACAAAGTTGGTATTACTTCTTCATTGTTGGTCCATCTTCCATGCTTATACTACGAAGGATGTCCCGCTCAACGTTTGGGTAATGTACGTCCTAAGAAGTCGGATCGGACCATCGGGGTCTGCAGTACTCTTTACACTGCTTGGCGCACAATGAATTCAAAATCTCAACCGGCATGCCTAGCTTTGGGCTCGATGACCGCTATCCCTCGGATCCGCTATAAGGCTGCGCATGCCGCACAACGGGATTTCGCATCAGCCGTGCGCCGCAATGTGCTGGCCTATTTCAAGGAAAAACAACTGCCCACGACAGGGGACGCGCGCATGGTGGTGAAGGCACTTGTAATGCTAGGGCTCTACTTGGTCCCTTTCATATTGGTGATCACCTTGCCAATGTCGCCGTGGTGGGGCCTTGCCTGCGCCGTGACCGTTGGTTTTGGAATGGCCGGTTTGGGCATGTGTGTCATGCATGACGGTGCCCACGGCTCAGCATCCAAGCACACTTGGATCAACGAATTGATGGGCGGCACAATGTATCTGATGGGGAGTAGTGTGCTCACTTGGCGGATACAGCACAATGGTGAGCATCACACGCACACCAATGTCGATACCATGGACAGCGACCTCATGTCAAGAGGCTTGTTGCGTTTCAGCGAGCATGCACCATTGAAGCGGGTGAATCGGTTCCAACACTTCCACGCGTTCTTCTTTTATGGCTTCCTTACCCTTACCAAACTCGTGAAGGATTTTGCAACGCTATCGCGGTTCAACCGCAACGGCAGCACCAAGGCCCTTAAAGCCGATCCCAAACGCGAAATGGTAAAACTGGTGGTCTTGAAGGCGATCTACGTTTCGGTGTTCCTCGGCCTGCCTCTCCTTCTTAGTTCGTTCACGTGGTGGCAAGTGCTCATCGGCTTTTTCGTTGAACATTTCGTTGCCAGTGTGATCCTGGGTACGGTGTTCCAGTTGGCGCACATCGTGGAAGAGACCCACCAACCCATACCGGATGAACACGGCGTGATCGCAAATGATTGGGCAGTCCACGAAATGCTCACAACAGCCAATTTTGCCAAGGAGAATCGCCTTCTAACTTGGTTCACGGGCGGCCTTAACTACCAGATCGAACACCATCTGTTCCCAAACGTGTGCCACGTCCATTACAAAACGATCGCCCCTATCGTCCAGCGTACAGCGCAGGAATTCGGCGTGCCGTACAATCAGATCCCCACCTTATTTGCAGCTTTGACCTCCCATGTCCGTAGGATGAAGGTCCTTGGGGTACACAGTAGTGGCTACGAAGGCTGGGCCGGGTAACCCATAAGTAGGAGCCTCAAGGACGTATCCCAGAACGAAGTCAGAAGCACTTACCCTTGTGCCGCTTTCTTGATCCGGCGGTAAGTGTAGCTGTGCAGGATGTGCCGACGTGCAAAACGCAGATTGCCATCGTTGTTCACGAACTTGTTGTACACCTTTTGCGGAACGCTGTAGTACTCATAAACACTGCCATCCGCAAAAGTGGCGTGCAGCGTTTGCGCCTTGTAGTGGAAGTCTGTGATCGCCTGTGTGGCGGTCAGCTTATCGTAATCCTCCTTGTTCAGCGCGTGGGTATCGGGGTGGATCGCCACTAGGAAGTGATAGGCATCAATGATGTGTTTGCTGGTCTCTTCGGCCTGGTGACGCTCAGTCTCATCCTGGAAGCGGTCCGGATGATGCGATTTCATCAATGCTTTGTAAAGCAGTCCCAATTCCTTCAGGTCGGTCTTGGGTTCTGCTCCCAACAACTTGCGGCTATCGATGATCTTCTTCATGGTCGTTCGAAAACGGGCGCAAAGGTCGTGGTTTGTGCGGAACTATGGAACTCTCGATAGAGAACCTGCGTGAATAAGAAGAGTCCAGCAATGAAGGTGCTGAAGTTGAATAGGCTACATGGATCAAAGCGTTATGAACGCATTTGAACACAGCTTTTCGCAGACTAAACCTAGGCAGGACGTTCGGTCGAGAGGGAGTTGGGTACTTCTACACCCTCAACCAACACCTCCGCCCAACGATTCCAGTTATAAACACTGCTCTGCCCTTGTGCCTTCGCGAAGTTCAATGCGTTCGGTGCATCGGTGAAAAGTCGGCAACTGGTGTACATGATCTTTCCGTCTTCATTGCGGTAACCGCTTACGATGGCATCATTGTCCAAGGCATGTTCCAGCACCTTTTCCAAGTCCGGAAGGCCCTCTTTGCCAGCGGGAACGTTATAGGCCGCGATCAGGTCCGAGGTAACATACGAGTTGCCGCGCACATCGTAGCTGAAACGCTGTTTGCGTGAGGCAATGGCACGGAGTCTCTCTAGTAACAGGGTAATTGCAGCGTCGGCCATGGTTCTTTGGATCGGGTGGCGAAGATCCTGCTGTTCGCTTTGCTGCACACATTTAGCTACTTCCATGGATCAACAACACCGTGTCGTTAACTTGATCTTTCCGTCGGAAAGACCCGTGGTACTTGGGTTTTTGCCTGGTTTCGAACGGTAGTGGTCTTTCGCTGTTCGTCAACGTAATAGCACCACATGTCCGATCTCCTCGTGCATTTTGCCCGAAGTATCCTTGATCCTTGCCTTCCACGCGTAGACCCCGTCCATGGTTCCGGACCCATCCCAACCTGCTTCCAACGAACTGGAACTGAAGAGCACCGCGCCCCAACGATCGAAAATGTTCAATTCGAAAATAACCGGATCCCGGACGGTGCTTGCGACGAAAAAGATATCGTTGATCCCGTCGTTGTTCGGTGTGAAGACGTTAGGCACCCACAGTCCGTATTCGTCCTCTACGCAGAGTTGGGAATCGGTGGTATCGGTGCAGCCCACAGAATTCTCCGCGACCAGAAGAACAGTGTAACAATCCACAGCATCGTAGGAGAAAACAGGATCGCGGAAGAACGAGGTACTATCACCCGGATCGCCGAAATGCCATTGCCATGCCACTGAACCGGAGCTCTCGTTGATGAATCTGATCGTGGGAGCATCGATCGTAACACCCGGTGGGTCGATGCTGAAACGAGCAACAGGCAAGGGCCACGCATGCACTATTGCACTTTCCGTGATGGAACCGGGGCAACGAGGGTCGCCGTTCAAGGTAGAAACGGTCAAGCTCACATCATGGTCACCCGCAGGGAAGCAATGGGTTACCGAAGGTCCTGTTGCGCTTGCACCATCTCCGAACGCCCAGGTGTACGAAACCAAGCCAAGGTCCTCTGCTTCAAACACAGTACATAAGGGTGCGCATCCATCTGTTCCAAGGTAGGAGAACGTAGGCTGGAATGCCTCGCCCGCAAGCACTTCAATGGTGCGCGTTACCGGGCCACATGTGGTGATCGCCGTTACAGAATACTGGCCCGGACCCACTGCCATGATCGTATCCGTAACATCGCCGGTGCTCCACGAATAGGATGTTCCGCCAGTGGCAAAAAGCTGGATCGGTTCCTCCGGGCAGGCTGAATCGGGTCCATCAACGGTTACCGTAGGGCTGGGGGTTACAGCTACATCAATGCTTGTGTTTGCTTGACCACACGAATTCGTCGCAGTAACAGCATAAGTTCCGGTGTTTTCGACAGTGATCGCCGCCGTTTGTTCCCCAGTGCTCCAAGCGTAGCTGGTACCTCCGCTCGCGGTAAGGGTTAATGTATTTCCTTGGCAGAAGGTGGTTGGCCCATTTGCCGAGATCGATACTGTTGGCACGCCAAGTACTTCGAACTGGGACCATATACAAACCGTGTCGCCGCATACGCTCACCGCGCAGAATTGCAAGACTACCTCAATGGTTTCGTCCGCCGAAAGTGTGTAATTGGTCGTGTTGCCGTTCGGATCATCGAAGGTCCCATTACCCCCGCGCCAAAAGGAAGCTGCCACGTTGCCCGTGGTCACCCCTTCAAGTTGGACCGAGCTACCACATGGCACCGGGTCGATCTGTGAAATGACCGTTGCGGCAAGCGGAATGATCGGTGCTTGGCAGCCAAAGTTGGCATAACTTATTTGCGGTGCACCCGGCCAAGAAAGCAGGATCGTTGACCCATCATTTTCTGGGTAACTGCCTCCGTAGGTCCCATAGGTGTTCACAAGCTGGGAAACGTTGTAGGTGGCCGTGTCGGCGCATGATGGGGACGATACACGGAGTATAAAGGAACGGTAACTGGGTCCAGTGGTCGGTGTGTTGCTTAGTGGACCAATGCTACTGGTATTCTTGAAATGGCCTAAGGTGTTACCCGGTTCCTGATAGATCACGTAAAGCGTATCGGAAAGCTGGGCGAACGAGTTGCCCGCAATGCACAAATTGGTACTCGTTATGCCCAACACTCGTTTTCCAGCTGGAATAACACCGCCCGGTGGTTCGATCAAATAGCCGCAGTTGGTGATCGTGGCGTTCAACTGGTCAGTAGTGCTGGCGGTAGTGCCATTCTGGACCCATCCTAAAAAGACACTCAGGGTTGCCCACTGTGCACTAAGTTGGGCCAACGGAATGGGAGCGGGCCCAACGATGAAACGGAACATTTCATTCTCCCCTTCATTGGCCCCGGAGCAGCCCTCTGTGCATGCATCCACCAGAACGCTCTCGATCTCCAGGCACTTGGTCGGGATCTGGCCAGAGCTAACGGGAGCCCATCCTGCCGTGCAAGCGAAGAAGAGCAGAAAATGAAAGCAATTCGGCATTGCACAGGATCAGTGGTGCAAAGGTCGGTGTTCCAACTCCGCAGCGTAACGTGCTACTGATCCGCTAATTGGACAGGAGTCCATCACGTTCGATCAACAACAGAATTCTTGATCCTTCAACGCCGAATGGAGTTCACGAACCGCGTACCTACCAATCGGTCGTAGCGCTGCTGGTGGTCGGTCAAATAGACCAGGATCAGATAGTCGTTCTCCGTCTGGTAGTGCGAGCCTTCGATCACAGTGAGGTCGGGTGCCGTGGTCCCTATGGCCTGTGTGGCGTAAGTGAAATCGTAGAAGCCTTGTTTCAGTAAAGTCGTGAGCAGGTAACCTCCTTCTTCACTGCTGTAGGTCATTTTATTCTCCGGCCCGCAGTGGTTGTTGAACAATCCGCCATAGACGTAAATGTCCTGCCCCAGCGGCTGTTCCATCGGTAGTTTGAAATGGACGTTGACGTAGTCGGTGCCCATGGGGTCCCCGTCCACAAGATCGTTCTTGGGCAGAAATTTGCCGTTGATGTCCTGCTGATTGGTGTACACGCGGATGTTCCGCTTCACTTCAGGTAGGATGTACGCCTCATAGACACCTTGGCCCGGCCCCGGGTCTATCCGGGCCACATTCCGCCCGGCATACCGGATGTTCTTCAGATCGAAGTTGCGATACTCATTGCCCGCTTGGAACAAGCCTTGGTCCGGTTGGTCGTACACCAATTCCCTATCACGAACGAACTTCGGGCGAAATTCCGTTCTAGCATCATCCCAGCGCATGTTCTGTAGCATCGTTACATGGATGTCGCTGAACGGGTCCTGTACGTTCAACGCAGGGTAGCGAATGGTAAGGTCCACTTGCTGGGCTACATCGCGTTGGTCAACGCCTCTTGGGGTAACGACCGTGGCATCAATTTGCAAGGCTTGTTCGGTGACCATGAATCGGCGGGTGATCACAAGGTCTTCGGGATCGCTGTTCCGATACACCTTCAACACGTAATTGCCCGATCTGGTTATCTGCATTTGCTCATTGGGCACTTCCAACTCATAGTGTATGAATGGCTGAAGTGTATTGTAGCTCAGGCGGCCCGCAGGAATGTAGTCGTTGAAAGCACCGGTCAGGTATTGGCCAGCCATAAGCTCGGTCGGCAGCCAAGTTGCGCTGCAATGTACCACGGTATAGGACAGGTTCTCGGTGTACGGTTGAAGGTCATCGAAGCGCAATACCAAAGGTTCCTGGGTCGTCAGGTCAGTTATCGGTGGAGCCAATTCGAAACCGCTCTTAAAGAACTGGACTGCATGCACAGTGGCACTGTAGGTATGGTCTTCGTACCGCAGATCGTTCCCTACGTCCGGACCAGCCGGTGGGCCTGTGATCAATGGACCACTGCCCGCGCAACTGCCTGCGGGAAGGAGTGCCAGGATCAAGATCGGCAGCAGGCACCAGCGTTTGCCGATCAGCGAAAATTGGTGGTGTAAAAGCAGAGGTCGTAAAATGATCTACAGTGGAACTTGACGTTGCGAAAGATAGCTACATTTGGCCCGCCGAAAGAACCGGTATCCATCGTTGATCATGTCCACGTCCATTCGGATCCGCAAGGGCCTCGACATTCGCCTGAAGGGTGAAGCAGAGAAGGTGCTCGTGCAAGCTGATCCCGCGAAGGTCATCGCGATCAAACCGACCGATTTCCACGGCTTGGTGCCGAAAGTGCTTGTAAAGCCAGGTGCCAAACTGAAGGCCGGTGAACCGCTTTTTGCGGATAAATACAACGAACGCATTCTCTTCACAAGTCCAGTGAGTGGGGTAGTGGAGGACGTTGTGCGGGGCGACAAACGCAAGGTGCTTGAAGTTCGCGTGGTTGCGGATGCATCCATGGCCTACGAGGACTTTGGGGCAGGGGATCCCAGCACCATGAACCGCGAAACGGTGATCCAGAAATTGCTGAAGAGTGGCGTTTGGCCGGTTATACGCCAACGTCCGTTCGACCTGATCGCCGATCCTTCGAAGGAACCCAAGTCCATCTTCGTTTCTTGCTTTGATACCCATCCCTTGGCACCGGAATTGGACTACATTGTACATAACCATGGTAGCGAGTTCCAAACCGGACTCAATGCACTTTCCAAGCTCACCAAAGGGAAAGTGAACATCGTGGTCAACTCAAAGACCGCGGCCCGCGAATTTCTCGATGCCAAGAATGTGGTGCGCCAAACTGTTGATGGACCGCATCCCGCTGGTAATGTGGGTGTTCAGATCCACCATTTGGATCCTATCAGCAAGGGGGACCAAGTTTGGGTTGCTGGCGTTCAGGACGTATTGATCATTGGTCGCTTGTTCCTAACGGGTAAGTATGATGCCACGCGCGTGGTGGCAGTTACCGGCAGCGAAGCCAAGAATCCCAAGTATGTGCGCACGCTGATCGGAACCCCTGTCAAGGACCTTATCGGAGCCGTCGATCCTCATACCCGTGTTGTAAGTGGTAACGCCTTGACCGGTGACCGGATCGGGCAGGATGGCTCGCTCGGATTCTACCATACGCAGATCACACTTCTCCCCGAAGGTGACGAGCCCAAGTTCTTCATTACCGATGGCTGGGCCTCTCCCGGTTTCGATAAGTTCAGCGCCAACCGCAGCTTTCCGACTTGGCTTATGCCCGGTAAGAAGTACGCGTTGGATACCAACCAGAACGGTGAACCACGTGCGTTCGTTATGACGGGCCAATACGAGAAGGTCTTCCCGTTCGATATCTACCCTGTACAATTGATCAAGTCCATTCTGGCCAACGATATCGACCAAATGGAAAAACTCGGACTTTACGAAGTGGCACCTGAGGATTTCGCCCTTTGTGAGTTCGTGTGTACAAGTAAAATAAATTCACAGAGCATCGTGCGCGAAGGCCTCGATACCCTGAAGAAGGAAACCACTTAAGACCACTCCTGTGAAAGCACTGCGCAAACTGGTGGACTCCATCGCACCGACCTTCGCCAAGGACGGTAAGCTGGGAAAATTCCATTACGTCTTCGACGGCCTCGAGACATTCCTTTTCACGCCTGGTCACGCCACGGTGAAAGGGTCACATCTCCGCGACAGCATAGACCTGAAGCGGACCATGAGCATCGTGATCACCGCGATGGTCCCATGCCTGCTCTTCGGCATGTGGAATGTGGGTCACCAACATTACTTGGCCTTGGGCGAGTTCCTCGGAATGGGCGATGGCTTTTGGGACAAGTTCTTCTTCGGCGCCATTAAAGTGCTGCCTATTGTAGCGGTTAGTTATGGCGTTGGTCTGGGGATCGAATTCCTCTTCACCACGATAAAAGGCCACCCGATCCAAGAAGGTTATTTGGTAAGCGGAATTCTTATTCCGTTGGTCATGCCTGTGGATACGCCGCTGTGGATGGTGGCAGTGGGTGCCGCTTTCGCCGTGATCATTGGCAAGGAAGTTTTCGGTGGTACAGGCATGAATATTTTGAACGTGGCCCTTACTGCTCGTGCATTCCTCTTCTTCGCATACCCCACCATGATGAGCGGGGATAAGGTGTGGGTGAATACGAGTGTTCAGGAAGGCCAACAGGTTGTGGACGGTTTTAGCGGTGCTACTTCGTTGGGTTGGGCTGCTACGGGCCATGTGGATAAGATCTCTACCATGAGCAATTCCTTTTGGGGAATCGAAGCAGGGAGTATTGGCGAAACCAGTGTGTTTGCTTGCTTGTTGGGGGCTTTGATCCTTTTGGTCACCGGTATCGGTAGCTGGCGGGTCATGCTCAGCGTGTTCCTTGGTGGATTGGCGATGAGCGCTCTCTTCAATGCTGTTGGCCCGGGTATTGGGAACGAGTACATGCAGATCCCCATGTTGCATCAACTCATGCTTGGTAGCTTCTTTTTCGGCTTGGTCTTTATGGCCACAGATCCGGTAACGGCTGCACAAACGAATACCGGTAAGTGGATCTATGGCTTCCTCATCGGGGTGATGGCCATCTTGATCAGGGTGGTCAACCCGGCCTATCCGGAAGGCATGATGCTTGCCATCCTGTTCATGAACGTGATGGCACCGTTGATCGATCATTTTGTGGTGCAAGCCAACATCAAGCGCCGCCTGAAACGAACCGCGCTCGCAACAGCGTAACGCCGAGGTACCATGGCATTCGACAAGAACAGCAATTCCTTCACCTTCATCTTCGCGATCATTCTGGTGTGCGTGGTGGGTACCACCTTGGCAGTGGCGTTCCTGGCTTTGAAACCTGCCTACGACGAGAATGTGCGCCGCGAAAAGATGCAGAACATCTTGGCCTCGATGAACGTGAAAGTGGTTCGGGATGATGCTCCCGCCAAATTCACGGAGTACATATCGGGATCACTGTTGGTGGATGCGAAGGGTGTTATGGTAGATGGTTCGACCCGTGATAAAGCCAGTGGTAAATCCGAGGCCAGTCCGGCTTTCGAGATGGACGTGTTGAAGCAGTACAAAGATTGGAAAGCGAATGTGCTCAAAGCTGAGGACATGAAGTATCCTGTTTATTTGGCAACCGTGGAAGGTCACGACCTCATGGTCGTTCCCATGATGGGTACCGGCCTCTGGGGACCTGTCTGGGGCTACATCGCAATTGATAAGGCCGATGGCCGTACGATCTATGGCAGTACGTTCGACCACAAGGGAGAAACACCTGGCTTGGGTGCGGAGATCGCAACACCGGTCTTCATCGATCAGTTCGTGGGCAAGACGATCACCGAGCCAGATGGAACCTATACGGGTATCAAAGTGTACAAGGGGGGAAGCATGACCACGGATCCGCATGGTGTGGATGGAATTTCAGGTGGTACCATCACCAGCCAAGGCGTCGATGAGATGTTGATGCGCACCTTGGCCATCTACGATGTTTATTTCAAGGAGGTTGTTCCCAAAACGCCTGAACCCGTTGCCAGCATTATTCCTAGCGATACCTTGGTTGTAGAGGCACCTGAGATCCAACAATGAGCACAGAGACAGCAAGCGCCCCGTTGGCAGCGCCCAAAGAGGGCCTGTTCAGTAAGAAGAACCGTAAGTTGATCACCGATCCACTGAACGACAATAACCCGATCACCGTGCAGGTGTTGGGTATTTGTTCCGCTCTTGCCATTACGGTGAAAATGTCCAATGCACTGGTCATGAGCATCAGCGTATTGGCCGTGGTGGTGATCGGGAACATGATCATCAGCGCTCTGCGGAACGTGATCCCGAGCCGGATCCGGATCATCGCTCAGCTGGTAATTGCCGCTGGCTTGGTAACCTTGGTGGACATTGTTCTAAAGGCCTATGTGTATGATGTCGCTAAACAGGTCGGTGTATATGTCGGCTTGATCATTACCAACTGCATCCTTATGGGCCGGTATGAAGCTTTTGCCATGAACAACAAGGTGGGACCCAGCGCGCTGGACGGCCTAGGAAACTCACTGGGTTATGCTTGGATACTGGTTGTAGTGGCCTTCTTCCGTGAGTTCTTCGGTTCAGGCTCTTTAATGGGCATCACTATCATTCCACATAGCTGGTACGCTGCCAACGGCGGAGCCTATTTCAACAACAATATGATGATCCTTCCACCAATGGCCTTGGTCATTGTGGGTATCATCATTTGGATCCAGCGTTCGAGGAACACGAAATTGATCGAGACCGCCTAATCCTGCGAAGCCAATGAACCTAGTAAACATCTTCGTTAAAGCGATCTTCATTGAGAACATGATCTTCGCTTACTTCTTGGGTATGTGCTCGTACCTGGCCGTAAGCAAGACCGTGAAGACGGCCGTAGGCTTGGGAGCCGCTGTGATCTTCGTGCTCGGAGTTACCGTTCCGGTGAACTATCTCTTGGAGAACTATGTTCTGAAAGCAGGCGCACTCTCATGGTTGGGTGCCAGCTTCGCCGATGTGGACCTCAGTTTCCTCGCCTTCATCATGTTCATTGCTGTGGTAGCAGCCATTGTACAATTGGTTGAAATGGTGGTGGAGAAATTCGCGCCGGCCCTTTATGGTGCTCTCGGTATCTTCCTACCATTGATCGCCGTGAACTGCTCCATCCTCGGTGGTGCACTGTTCATGCAGGAACGCCAGTACAGCAACGTGGCCGAGGCCACTAGCTTCGCGGTCGGTAGCGGCGTGGGTTGGTTCCTCGCAATCGTAGCGATCGCCGCCATTCGCGAAAAACTTCGTTACAGCGATATACCAGCTCCACTTCGTGGCTTGGGCATAACGTTCATCCTAACCGGTCTCATGGGCATGGCTTTCATGGCCTTCATGGGCATCAAGATCTGACCAACGATCATGGGTTCTACAATTCTCATCACACTCGCGGTTTTCTTGACCGTTACGTTGTTGCTTGTAGGTCTGTTGCTCTTCGCAAAGGCCAAGCTCTCACCGAGCGGTTTGGTGAAGATCCAGATCAACGGCGAAAAGACCATTGAGGTGGAAGCAGGTAGCACCTTGCTTACTACGCTAAGTGAAGCCAAGATATTTTTGCCAAGTGCATGTGGCGGCGGTGGTACGTGTGCCATGTGCAAATGCCAAGTGATCGAAGGTGGAGGGGAGATCCTGCCCACCGAAGCACCGTACTTCAGCAGGAAGGCAATTGCGGAAGATTGGCGCTTGGGGTGCCAAGTGAAAGTGAAGAACGACATGGTGATCAAGGTGCCCGAAGAGATCTTCGGCATCAAGAAGTGGGAATGCGAGGTGGTCTCGAACTACAACGTGGCCAGCTTTATCAAGGAGTTCGTTGTGAAATTGCCAGAAGGGGAACACCTCGAGTTCGAAGCCGGTGGATATATCCAGATCGACGTGCCGGCGTGTGAAGTGGATTTCAAGAACATGGACATCACCGCCCATCCGGAATTGGTGGCGCTTGGCCGGGATCCACAGGATTTCAAGCCGGAGTGGGACAAGTACAAGCTTTGGGATTTGAAGATGGTGAACCCGGAGCCGATCTTCCGGGCGTACTCCATGGCCAACCACCCTGCGGAAGGGAATATCGTGATGCTCAACATCCGTATCGCCACGCCGCCATGGGACCGTGCCAAGAGCGGTTGGATGGACGTGAACCCTGGTATCTGCTCCAGCTATGTGTTCAACGCCAAGCCGGGGGATAAGGTGACTATTAGCGGCCCGTATGGCGAGTTCTTCATCAAGGACACGGGTTCCGAAATGCTCTACATCGGAGGTGGCGCTGGTATGGCACCAATGCGATCGCATTTGTTCCACCTTTTCCATACGTTGAAAAGTGGCCGCAAAGTGACGTACTGGTACGGTGGTCGCAGCAAGCGCGAGTTGTTCTACCTCGATCACTTCAATAGCATTGCAAAGCAGTTCCCTAATTTCAAATTCTTCATTGTGCTGAGCGAACCTGCGCCAGAGGATAACTGGAAAGTGAAGAAGGACATCAACGATACGGAAGGGGATGGATTCACAGGCTTCGTACATCAAGCCGTGATCGACCAATATCTTAAGAAGCACGAATCGCCTGAGGACATCGAGTTCTACTTCTGTGGCCCACCTATGATGAACGCTGCCGTGTTGAAGATGGTGGACGATTGGGGCGTGCCGAAGGAGAATGTTGCGTTCGACGATTTCGGAGGTTAGGTCTTTCGAATGATCAGCTTATCGAACAATGGAAAGCCCTGCCACGTGCAGGGTTTTCTGTTATTGTGTGGTACTGTTCTATTGCTTATCGGGTGCAGTTCCAGGGAGAAGGCGTCGAACAGCGGGCTGATCACCCTATCTGGCAAAGCGCAAGGCACAACCTTCACGATAAAATATCGGGACAGTCTCCAACGCGATCTCAGCGGTCCAATAGACAGCCTATTGAACGTGGTGGACCGTTCCATGAGCCTGTGGGACAGCACCAGTACGGTCACTCAATTCAATGCTGCTCCGGACACATTCCATAGCAAAGACCCGCATTTCAGAACGGTCTTCGCACTCTCCCAAAACCTGTGGCGTTCCACGCACCATGCGTTTGATCCAACCGTACTTCCGGTGGTGAAGGCTTGGGGTGTTGGCAAAGCCGGTCGTGGCGATCTGGATACTACATCCGTAGCTGGATTGAGGCAATTGGTGGGGATGGACAAGCTCCGTATGGAACAAGGGCCACTGACCCACGGTAGTGTTCTTTCAATGATCAGCTATTTCCGTGCGCTGCCCGGGATCCAATTCGATCCGAATGGCATTGCTCAGGGATACTCGGTGGACCTTATCACCTTCTTGTTGCAACAAGCCGGGATCACCAACTACATGGTAGAGGTGGGTGGCGAAACCCGCTGTAGTGGACAGAACGACAAGGGCACACCGTGGCTGATGCAAATTGACAAACCGGTAGATGGGCCCCAACATGAGCAGCAGACCGTGGTTCCATTAGCGGACAAGAGCCTCGCCACCAGCGGCAATTACCGCAAGTTCATTGAGGTGGGTGGAAAGCGATATGGACACACGATCGATCCACGCACATGTAGGCCTGCGATGAATGCCTTGCTCAGCGCCAGTGTGATCGCGGATGATTGCGCCACAGCGGACGCATTAGGGACAGCGTTGATGGTGATGGGACCCGAAGAAGGCAGGGAGTGGCTTGCACAACATCCCGAAGTGGAAGCCTATCTCGTGATCGATGATGGAGCGGGTGGTTACACAGTGTGGTCAACCCCTGGCTGGCCAAAGAGCAGTGCTCAGTGATCTTCAATAATGATGCCGGTGCGATCCAAGAGTCCGGCAAGCCCATCTAAAGAGAAACGCGCTTTGCGGACCTTATTGACCGTAGGGTCGATGGTATAGTGCAACGCTCCACGGAAGTCCGCACCTTCGAGCGTGGTGCCGTCAAAGACCGCAGCACCCAGATCACAGCCAGCAAAGGAACTGTTCGTAAAGTCTGAATTGCTCAGATCGGTTTCGCGCATCCGGGATCTGTTGAAATTTGTTCCCTTCAGCCGAAGCCCTTGGAAGGAAGCGAGGTCCAGTATGCACCCTTCAAAGGAAAACGAAAGCAAGAAGGCATGGCAACCATCGAAGCGCAGACCCAAGAGCTTGCATCGTTCAAAACGAACAGAGCGGAACGAAGTGCGGCCCACCTGAGCAAGGCTCATGTCGCAATCCCTGAAGATGCAGTCCACAAAGACCTTCCCGTTCAGGTTGGCATTCTTCAGGTCCAGTTTATCAAATGTGCAACGGCCGTATTCAGATGCCTGAAGACCAGCGGTTCCCAGATCCGAAACCGTTAAGGTCTTGTCCTCTACGTACACCATTGCTCAAGACCGGTCCATCGCAGGCATTCGAGTGTGCCAGGCTGATCAGGCTTTGCACTTTTCCTCGGGTCGAGCGCCGCACATTCCGCAGCTACCGCCTTCGGCCTGGACCAACGGATTGTTGCTTGCACATGTGCCTGCAAATTCGCCACCTTTCTTGGTCCAGATCTTTATGGCGATCCCTGCAAAGCCCAAACCAATTAGGCCAATACCGAGAAGAATAGTAAGAAGTGTCGTGGACATCTGGTTACAAAGGTAATGAGTGCTTTGTATGAGCTTTGTCAGCTCTCGATCTGAAAGGATCTAACAGGTTCACATCCACATGAGCGACTTGGAATTCAGACCTCGGTACAGGTTCGGCACAAACCTGCCTGTAGATGAGGTGAAGTCCCGTATTTCCGGGCGGATCACGACGGATAACCCTGATAAGTTGGTCTTGGGCGGTTCAGGTCAACACTTGGTCTTGGGCTTTTCTGAAGTCCAACAACATGTCTGGACCCCGCGCATGGATATCGACATTTCGGAAGTGGAAGAAGGCTCGATCGTCCGCTGCCTGATCGGTCCGGCACCCAACGTGTGGATGTTGTTCATGGCCGGCTATCTGGTGATCACGCTTATCGGTCTTACCGGGATCACGCTCGGAATGGCCCAACAGCTGCTGGGGATCACGGTTTGGGGCTATCTATTGGCCGCACCCATGCCGTTCTTCGGTGTTGGATTATGGTTGCTTGCACAAGGAGGAAAGCGCCGTACTCGCCCTGAAATGCACATGCTGAAAGCTTTTGTGGACCGGGCCATGGAAGGGGTGGAGAAACGACCCGTTTGAATTGGTACCCTTGAACCATTCAGTTGCCTTTCTTGCTTAAAGCAAATGGCCTTGACATGATGCCAGAACGATGCTTGGGCGATGAATTTTGCCGATCCGTCTGATCCGTTGCCGTTCCGCGGAACTTGGATGGATGGGGCGGCGTATCCATCCTCGATCGCACAACAAACCAGATCATTCCAACCCATGAATATCTCCACCACACCCCTGAAGCAACTATCCGGTCCAACTATGTTGTTGTTTGCCGGCCTGGGGTTGGCCGCAACACCCGCCACAACGTTGGACTCGGCGATCAAGGTCTCATTTATCGGTTTTCTACATGTTAGCGACGCGTGTATGGATGATGTCGTATTGGCGGTTGATATGAACGGTGTTTCACAACAAGTGGCAATCTCCAAGACCGGGCGGTTCATCATGGACATGCCGGATAACACGGAAGCCGTACTTCACTTCGAAAAACCAGGACACGTTGCAAAGGATGTGACCGTGGACACGCACTACGCAGGAATGGGATGGCCTGGCCAGGGCAACCGCCAAGTTAAATTCGCCGTGATCTTGCATCCCGAGCGTGCCATGGCCGGTCTTCAATACCCGGGTCCGGTCGGTTCCATCGGTTTCGACCCCGACAATGGGTCATTGACCGCAACACATGACCTTACTGTTGTGCCCGCACGAAGGAAGGGCACCATGGAATTCTAGATCGGCAACTGCGATTTTATCCGCTCTTCGAGGGCCTTGGTGTCAAAAGCCTCGGCCCTCGACCGGTTTTCCAGCAGATGGTCGATCAGTTCACTCTGGTGTTCGTATGCCCCACATCCTTTGCAAATGCCGATGTGCATCCACAATTGTACGCGTTGAAGAGGCGAGAGTGGAGAAATCGTTCCTCGATCCAACAGGGCGGCGGCCTTCTTGCAGGAAAACAACAGAGTATGCATGATCCCCATCAATGGTCAGCCTTTTGTAATTGGTTGGTGATGCAATCACGCAGTTTCAACTTGGCGCGGTGTATCTGCTGCCAGTAGTTCGTAACGGAGATCCCCAATTCCTGACAGATCTCCTTGGCATCCACATTCCGCAAATACTTCATTTCAACGGCGGCGCGCCAATGGGGAGGTAAACCTTGCAAGCACTGGGCGAGGTATTTGTCCATCAACTCGGCTTCATGCAAAGCGTCCAATCTCCATTCCGTCGGCTGGTGCTCAGGCAGCCATCCACCATTATCGGCGAATCGCTCTATTTCCAGTTCTTCGGTACCATGCAGAACAGGGTCCCGATAGGCTTTGCGATAATGGTCTGCTAGTTTGTTCTTCAGGATCGAGAACAACCACGTGCGGATGCTGCTTTGGCCAGCGAACCTCGCTTGTCCTTCCCAAGCAGCAATAAAGGTGATCTGCACCAGGTCCTCTGCTACGGAATGATCCTTCACTCGTGCTTTCACATAGCGTAAAAGGTCCTGCGTGTACTTGTCAACCCAAGCGGAAAAATCGTTCTCAGTTCTGGAAAAATTAGGCAGTTTATCGGGTGCTAACTTTTCGGGCATGTCGCAAAGCTATTGCTCGGTTAAGGTCGCAGACTGCCAATTACATTGCAAAAGCGGGGATCCAAAGATCAAGACCGATGGAACCGAGCATGAGCCAAATCAGTCAATAGCTTACCATGGGCGTATGATCCCAATCGCTATTCGAGCAAGAACTTGGGTTGCTGGTCAGTATTCTTCACAATGGAAGCTAATGGCATTCCTTCTAACGATTCCATTGGTGAGGCGCATTCCAGATGGCCGATTTCGCGCGCTAAACCGATGGATCGTGCATCTCTTCCAGTGTCCGACGAAGTTGCCTCCTTTTAACTATCAAGCTTTACATCGACCTTCGTTGTATGTCTGATGATCTATCTAAAGGAATTGAGCCCGATTGGGCTGAGGTGCGAAAGGCCTATCCCGCCGTTTTGAGCAGCACCTATTTGAACACCCCTTCAGCTGGTGCTATGGCGATAGGAACGGTGGAAGCAGCGATCAATGAGCAGGTCCTGCTGATGTCAGAGGGAGCCTCCCATTTCATGCAATGGATGGAACATGGGCGCACCGAGGTCCTGCAATCCGTGGCAGGGAACTTGGGTACGGAAATCGAGAACGTGGCATTGGTCCCGAATTTCTCAAAAGGGGCTGCACTACTTGCTCCGTTCTTGGCACACCGACCTAAAGTACTCGTCGTTAACGGGGATTACCCAACGTTGCTCGCACCGTTCAAGGACCCAGCGTTCGAACTGGTGATGATCGACCCGTTAACAGACGGCTCCATTCCATTGGAACTACTGGAAAGTGCGATCAAGAGGGAAAAGCCGGATATCGTTGCCATCAGCCATGTCCAGTGGTCCACGGGCTATGCGGTCGACCTGAAAGCCGTGGCCGATCTATGCCGTTCGCACAACGTGCTCTCCTTTTTCGATGCCACGCAATCCTGGTGCTGTCTGCCCATCGATGTAACGTCCATGGGAATTGATGTGATCGGGGCCAGTGGATACAAATGGCCGCTCGCGGGTTTCGGGAATGGGTTCTTCTATGTCGCAGCAGGAATTCGTGCAGAGTTGGAAGAAAGAAGTGCCAAAAAGTTGATGGCGCAGTTGATGGTGGGACATGAGGACCCCGTCGCATTCATTCGATTGAAGGATGCGCTACAACGCTATCGGTCACTTGGTCCTACGACGATCATGGACCGCGTCGATGCGCTCTGTACGCTAACGATCGAGGAGTTGGATGCGATCGGGATCCCTGTTTTGAGCGGAAGAAAGCAGAACGGTCGAAGCGGTTTCATGATCATTGAAGGTGGTCAGGAACGCTTGGAATTAATGCAAAATGCCGGAGTGCTTGCCGCACTGAGGGGATCCGGTATCCGGATCGGATTGCATTTCTATAATTCACCTGAGGATATCCATAAGTTGGTGGAGGTGTTGAAGTAGGTGTAGGGTTCTTGGTCCGTCTTCTCCAGAACAATTTACACCATATCCTTGGTTGGAAAGCGGACCGCCTACTTCTCAACCTTCACACCCTTCCAAAAAGCCACATACCCTTCTATGTTCTTTGCCGCTTCTTTCGTAGACGGATAATACCACGCCGCATCCTTGTTCTCTTTGCCGTCAACTTCCAATGTGTAGTAGGAAGCAACACCTTTCCATGGACACGTGCTGTGCGTGGAGGAGGGTTTGAAGAACTCTTTCTTGATCCCACTTTCCGGGAAGTACTGGTTGTGCTCAACCATGATGGTATTATCGCTTTCCGCGATCACTTGTCCGTTCCAAATAGCTTTCATGTTGCTTGCTGTGCTTTTGTGTTCGGTGCGAAAACGACACACCTGAAGTATTCTTTACTGTCTGTGAATGTTGCTGTTCGACGGAGACCTGCATTCTCAGCAAGGTCCTCGATCATGGGTCTGTCGTACTTCTGACTGATCTCCGTATGCAGTGCTTCCCATGCATCGAAATGGATGGGTCCATCAGCACCAGGAATATGAACCGTCTGGTCCACCATGCTGACCAAGTAGCTCAATGCACGTCCGGTCAGCGGGTCGTAGACAGGGGCGTGGATGAATTGGTCCACTTCGAAATCCGCGCCTAGTTCGACATTCATGCGACGCAGCAAGTTCAAATTGAATTCGCGCGTGTGACCTTCACGATCATTGTAGGCACGTAGGACGATTGCCGGATCCTTCTTACGATCAAAACCAACCAAGAACCGGTCGTTGGGTCCCAAATGTTCAGCAACCCCTTTGAGCAACGCGATGGCTTGTTTGCGGTCGAGGTTACCGATGTTGCTACCCAGAAAGAGTACAGCTTTTGGGCCAGGACGATCGGCGAAACCACGCTTGATCGCATCGAAGTATTCGCCTTGCATCGGCTCGTAATCCAAGGTTGGAAATTCTCTTTTCAGAGCATCGCCGAGTTCATCGAGCACATGACTTGAAATGTCGATGGGTAGGTAGGTCGGCTGTTTACCCTTCTTCAGTGCGGCCCGCAGCAGGTGCTTGGTCTTGGTGCCATCCCCGGCCCCCAATTCAAAAAGCGAGAATTGCTCGTGACCGTTGATCAGTGCTTTTAGAACTGCATCCGTTTGATCGCGAAGGATCTCTTCTTCGGCACGGGTCACGTAATAGTCTGGTGAGGCCATGATCTTCTGGAATAGCCGATCGCCTTCATCATCGTAGAAATACCGTGAGCTGATCTTCTTCTCCTTCAATTGAAGGCCATGGATCGCATGCGCTCGGAATTGCTCCGTCGCAGTGTCAGTGGTGGTATCTGTCAATGTGGTCATTTCTGTACGAGTCGAAGTCCAGTGTATTGCCAGCGCAAATGCGGATGGAAGAAGTTGCGATACGTGGCACGAGAATGCCCCGGAGCCGTTGCAACCGAAGCACCGCGCAAGACCATTTGGTTCACCATGAACTTTCCGTTGTATTCGCCTAACGCTCCCGGAACACGTTTATAGCCCGGATAGGGGAGGTAAGCGCTGTGTGTCCATTCCCAACGCTGACCCCAGTGGAATTGTTCATTCGCCACTTCCCATTCCTGCTCAGTTGGCAGGCGCATGCCTTTCCATTCGGCAAAGGCGAAGGCCTCGAAGAAGGAGATGTGGCACAAGGGAAGATCGGGATCCACGGGTTGCAGGCCTTGCAATGTGTAGTGGTACCACGTGCCTTCGATCAAATGCCAGTACATGGGCGCATCCACTTTGTTGTCCTGCACCCATTGCCATCCTTCTGAATGCCAATGATTGAAATCCCGGTATCCACCAGCTTTCATGAACTCCATGTATTCGCTGTTGGTGACCAAACGATCGCTGATCGAAAAGTCCTCCAAGTGGACGGAATGCCTGTCGTGCTCGTTATCGAAACTGAAGCCACGGCCTTCAAAACCGATCCTTTTCAAACCTCCTTCAACATGTACGAAATTGCTTTTCGATGCTTCGAGGATGCTTTCCACGAAGTCACCATAGGGCGGGAATAAAGGGTTATGGCCAAGAATGTATTTCAGATCGGTAACGAGCAATTCTTGGTGTTGCTCTTCGTGGTTCAGGCCTAATTCCAGAATGCGCAACGTTTCATCTGAAGCCTTTCCACTGTTCAAATACGTATTGATGTTTTCATCCACATACTTCCGATAGGCATGCACCTCGTCCAACGATGGTCTGGTCATGTTCCCTCGGTCCGTCCGCAACACGCGCTTCCCGACATTTTCATAATAGCTGTTGAACATGAAAGCCATGTCGTCATTGAACTTCGCATATCCTGTCAGTTCACTCAACACGAATTGCTCGAAGAACCATGTGGTATGACCCAAATGCCACTTCGGCGGTGAAACATCCACGATCGGTTGAACCACGTGATCTTCCACATGCAGTGGCGCACAAATGGCGCGTGTTCGGTCCCGAACCTCAGTGAAGCGTTTAATTGCACCTCTGCTTCCACCGTGCTGAACCACATGTGCTGCTTTCTTCGCGCTTTCGATAGTTTCCATGTTCCTTGGTCCGCCTTATTTGCACACCGGGTAAGTTCAACGGGTTAACAAACACCTGACCAATTTGGTTCTTCTAGCCAGTTTACCATGCGCTTCCATGCACCACGGCCCCAAAAGCTGGAGAGCAGGTGTTGGAGGCTCGTCGTTCACTTCTCGTGCGTGGAGGATCTTCCACACTATCCCCTTGGTCGAGAGGCGTGCACTTCCCTGACGAATAGCCTTCTTCGTTAGGACACTGTCCAACTCTTCGCGGACCTGATCTACTTTCTGAAGTGCAGGATGAATGACCCTGCTAGCAGCAACGCCTTATCCACGTTCCGACCAGCGAGTACATAGCTCGCCTCGGCAACTACACCCACGCGGTTCCCAATAGGCTTGTAGTATTTCCCGCCAACCCTCCAGAGATCAACACCCAATTCCTTGAAGGTGCTCGGGGCTTGTTCCCCTGTTCCGCGATAGTCCTTTCCACCGCACGCACGTTGGGCTTGCACATATGCTTCCGCGTAATGCTTCGCTCCGAAGTGGCCCAATCGGTAGGTGCCGATCAGTGCATCCGGAGTTGGGGCCTGCACGATCTGCTGACCACCGACCAAGCTCGTGAACCAACCGCTAACGGCGGTGTATTGCAGAACGCCCATGGGAATGATGCTCTTTGCCTGCTGACCGATCGCGTTGATGCCTTCCGTTCCATAGTCACTTACCGGAAAACTGCCGCCGAGAGCAGCGCCAAAACTCAACTTTCCATTTCCAAGGGGAGCTTTCAGCGGCAACCATTTCAGGAAGAGTTGACCATCCTGCAACCCCGAAACATTGTTCACATTGATGAAGGGTAGGCTGAACTGGACATCCAGGTCTTCAGTTATCCCGAACGCGGCGAAGAAGGCGGCGCTGATGCGCGTGCGTTCCAATGCGATCGCTCCGTCGGCCAAGAAGTAGCCAAGTCCTTGTTCGTAGTTCGCCGAAAGGACGAGGTCCAAATTTCCCTTGCCCTTGTTGAAGCCATCAACCTGTGCGTTGGTCGCACAAAGGACGAGGGCAAGCATGGCGGTGGTCAAGAACTTCACGATGTGCATGTTCATCCAAATTCAATACACGGCTTCTCCTTTCTGCAGCCATTTGGACCAGCTCCGGTTGTATGCATGTACGCGTTTTGTGGTCCCCATTTGGTCTACAACAGTTTGCCCGCTGTTCACCCATTCGAAGATGCCGCCGTACAGATTGTGCACGTTGGTGAAGCCAGCGTCAACTAGTTTCTCAGTCACTTTTTGGCTCCGATAGCCAACAGAACAGTACACGATGATCGCGGTGTCCTTTGTCAGGTCTTTGATCATGCTGAGGTCAAAGTCCTTGTAGCCAATTGGACGCGCATTCCGAATGTGGCTCACCCCATATTCCTCAGGTTCCCTTGCATCCAAGAAGATCGCCCGTTGGTCCACATGAGCAACATCAACGGCCGGGACACGCGTATCGAGCAACCCATGGAGTTTCTCAGCGAACGCTGGATCCCTTACGGTTTGCGCCGAACTGTTCGCACTTAGGCAAAGAAGAAGGAAGAGGAATAGCGCTAGTTGCTTCATTCAAAACGCGACCGGTCGATCACGCTGCGCAAGGTTGCTTCAATTGATCGATCGTTTATCACGGATGCGTAATAACCCAAGTCGTGCCAATAGGATGAACGGTGACAAATGCCAGAACAGGTCCAGCCAATCCATGGCTTGCATGCCAACTGCACCGCCCGCCACCCAACGCAACTTGCCGAACAGATGCGGCTCCGGAAAGAAAGGTGCAAAGCCTAGGAACAAGGCAAGGAGCGTCAAGGTCTTCCAATCGTTCAACGGGTTCTTCATTTGCTCAAGGGATAGTTCATCTGGTCGCCGAACAGCCCCGGAACAACTTCGTCATACAGCAGTTCCTTTTCATTATTCCGTAGTGTGGTAAGGGTCGCCATCACCAGAAATGGTTGTTAAGAACGGGATGCAGGATCTCCATGCTGAAGCTGTTCAGTAGTCGATGTGCGAATTGCGGATCGGGTCCAAGTCGTGTTGCATCGGCTGAACCGCGAAGCTACTGGAGGTTTGAATCCTGCATGGTGAGTTCGGTCACCAAGAAGAACACCGAACTTTGCGTTTCGAACTCGTCAAAATGAAAGTATTGTTCAGTCCCTTTTTCGCGATACTGTTTTCGGTATTGCTTTTGACCGCTTGTGGAGCTGATGCAGCCAAGAAGGATACTGCGTCGGCACAGCAAGAGGATATTGGGGCCGACACGAACCCGGCAAGCCTGAGCGAAGACTTCAAGGCCTATTGGTACCAAGGGAAGGCGGAGGTGAGCCGCTATGCACTGACCCAGGCGCGGTATGGCGAATTGCGGAACGGTGATGCGGTCATGATCTTCGTAACGGAGGACTTTTTGACCGACGAACAAGTGAAGTACGAAGGTGGAAGCAACGGTCCACGAACAGGGATATTGAAGTTGAACATGCTGGAACAGTTCAATACCGGGATCTACGATTATTCTTTGATGACGAGCGTTTTCACACCCGTGGATGGCAGCCGAACGCTGAAGACAACGTGCAGTGTTCAGGATTGGTGTGGACAGGCCTATCTGCAGTTGAACCACAGAAACGGTGGCTATGGATACGAGCTGCGCAGTTATTTTGAGAAGGAAGGAGACAAAGACGGCAAGTTGGCCGCTGAGTGGTTGGAAGATGGGATCTGGAACCAAGTGCGGATGGACCCAACCAAGTTGCCGATGGGTAAAGTGAACATGGTGCCTAGTTCCACCTACTTGCGGATGACGCACAAGCCGATCGAACCGGTTCTGGTTGAAGCGAGTACCGCGGTGAACGGCGATACGAGTGTATTCCGGATGGAATTCGCTGGTCTGGACCGAACGGTGGAGATCCGTTTCGGCACAGCAAGCCCGCATGTGATCTTCGGTTGGAGCGAAACCCGACCCGACGGTTTTGGGGATCCTATCAAGACCTTGACTACAACGGCCGTACTGACCCACCAAGTAATGGAACCTTACTGGGGCATGAACGCGAATGCCGATGATGTACAACGAGAGCGCTTGGGCCTTGACCGAATGCCTGTTCGCTGACGGATCCCTTGCGTTAGGGATAGCAGTGGAAAGCCCGGAAGCGCGTGAGGAACGAGCGTGATGAGGACTTGGAACGGATAGCCCGACCCGTGCGTGGTTGGTGCGTGCGGGAATGGGGAGCGCCCGACACAAGCGCATTGAACTTGAGCGATGTGATGATCCACAGACTTGCCTCCGCGATCAAGAGACCGTCGGTTGCGAGCGTAAATGCTTCGACCGAAATTCCCAAACTATGAAGATGGCCAATGTGCTGTATTCAATGATCAACCACCAATACGCTTGCATGTATGGTTCGGTGGCGTAGGTTAGGTATGTGGGTACGATCAGGAGCGACCAGAGCACCGGCCAACGCCAACCCGTGAGCGGCGCTAAAGCGACCAATGGCAACATGTACCAAGGATGCACGGCCTGCGCACCCATGAGGTAGATCGCGAGCAGCCAGAGCATGGCTTCAGGCCAAGGTGTGCGTTTGGTCTTCCATAGGAACAAGGTGTATGCAGTTAGCCCAAGAAGAGTGAGCGCGGAGAGCAAGCCCGTTCCCTTGACCGGACCATCGCCAATGAGCCAACGAAGGCCTTCAAAGAGCGGCCCGTTGAATTCCAAGTAGCTCACATAAAGGGCCAAGCTGCTGGAGAAATGAGGGAGCATTTCGGCTGTGTACAATGGGATCCATCCTGCGATGAAAAGCGCGAGTACCAGCCCGATGTAGCGCACACTTTGCTTGAGCCCCAGTTGTGATGGGATCCACGCGAGGAAGAACAGCGGCCACAGTTTCGCGGCGGCACCAATGGTCAGGAATACGGCGGATGCATTGAATTGTTGCCTGTGGAAATAGAGGATCGCGGCGAGCGAGGGTGCGATCATCAACGCTTCGGTATGGATGTTCACCGTGAATTCCATAAGCACCAAGGGGTTCAATGCATAGAGCGCGACCAATTGCGTGCGGCGCAGGTTGGTCGCCAAAAGTTTGCCCAACGCGAGGATCGTAAGCACCTCAAAGGCGATCATGATCACGCGCAATGCCAGTGTGGTTCGCCAAAGAGCTCCGCCGCCTACCCACGCGGAAATGGCGAAGACGGCTTGTGCCACCGGAGGATACACGGAATAGAACCGAGGTGAATTGAGCTTTGAAAAGTGTTCCGGTGTAAAGACCTCCGGATCACTGGCGACAAGCTCTTCCGGGGTATGGGCAAAGGGCGAAATGCCGTGTACGGAACAAAGCCCGTCCCAGATGTAGCGGTAGTGATCATCGGTCCAGGTGACCGGTGCGAAGAGCAGTGCAATGCGGAGCCCAATGGCGAATGTGAGCAACTGCGGCCATGAAAGTGATCCATTGCGTGCAACGAAAATGTACGCCGCGAACGCCACGGTGAAAGCAACGATCAGTTCCCGGAAATCTGCGCGGGTAGGGCCATACGCGAGGTACACGACGCATGCGACCAAGGTGCAGATCGCAGTAATGATCCATGCGCGGGAACGGAGCATTCAAGCCGTACGGAGCGAATGGACCACGCTGTAGTAGAATACTGACCCGAAACCGAAGGCGAGCATGGTGTGGTAGGGGAGCAGCCCGAGATCACCGACACGTAGGCCGATCACGATACCCCACACGGCATAGGCCGCAATGGCTCCTTCAAGCAAGGTGATGGGTGAGATCACACTTTTCCAATAGGTATCGCGGGCGATCGGTCTGTTGCCTGCCGAAGTACCCAATTTCGGGGTGCGGAGGAAAGGTGTGCGGTAGCCGATGTAACCCTCCAGGACAGCCAAAGCATTGTGCAATGAAAGGCCCATGCTCACGGAGAGAAAGACCGGAAATGTCCAGCCGAAACGCAATGCCCCGCGCCAACCTTTCAGTCGTTCACGATGGGCGGTCCAGTAGAATACGATCAGCACGAGCAGTGCGAAAGTGAAGACCACGGCAATGTTGAAAAGGATGCGGAATTCGGGATGCGATTGTTTCACGAGCAATAACGGAACGCTGAGGAGCGCCGTACCAAGGATGCTGACGAAAACGGTGCTGTTCATCAGGTGGAAGGCCGCGTGGACCTTGGTCGAAAACGGAACATCCTTACTGCGTAACACACTCGGCAAGTTCTTCACCACGCATTCTGCAGCACCCTTGTTCCAGCGGTATTGCTGTGTTTTCAGCGCGTTCATGGCCGCTGGTAGTTCTGCCGGTGAAGCGATTCCCTCCACGTATTGGAAATGCCAGCCCTTCACTTGTGCACGGTAGCTCAGGTCCAGATCCTCGGTCAAGGTGTCCGATCGCCAGCCGCCTGAATCCGTAATGCACGACTTGCGCCAAACGCCCGCCGTTCCGTTGAAGTTGATGAAATGCCCAAGGCCATTGCGGCCCACCTGCTCAACGGAAAAGTGCGCATCCAATCCGAAAGCTTGCAACTCGGTGAGGAGGTTATCCCCACGGTTCAAATGTTCCCAACGCGTTTGCACCATACCCATTTTAGGGTCGTTGAACCATGGGACAACTTTCTCCAGAAGATCGGTGGGCGGCAAGAAGTCCGCATCAAATACAGCGATCAATTCCCCTTTTGCTCGTTCGGTACCGTATGCCAATGCACCCGCCTTGAAGCCACTGCGGTCTGGCCTTCGGACGTGTATGATGTCGATGCCGTTCGCTTTCCAATGAGCCACGCGCGCAGCGGCCAGTTCGACTGTTCCGTCTGTGCTATCGTCCAATACTTGCACTTCGAAACGATCCCTGGGCCATTCCATACGCGCTACTTGATCGATCAACCGTTCCACCACATGCCGCTCGTTGAACACGGGAAGTTGGATGGTCACGATCGGCCGCTGGCCCGCAGGCATGTGCGGTACGGGAATTTTCGTCCGGGCTTGCTTTCTGTACGCGAGGGCCAGCTGCAACTGCACGAAGCTGAAAAGCAGGATGAAGCTCAGCAGGAGGCCATAGACGATCAGGATTGCGAGCGCCATCAACGGTATTTGAAAATGGTGGTGATGATCTTATAGCCCGCTAGCACCGACCCCTTCACTGTACCGCTGATCTTGGAAAATCCGATCCGTTTCCGGTAATCCACTGGCACTTCAACGATGCGGATCTTCTGTTTGGCCGCCTTCAGTTGCATCTCCACCGTCCAGCCGAAGGTACGGTCCTGCATGTGCATGTCCTGGAGTGCCCGCCAACGGATCGCACGGAAGGGACCCAGGTCGGTGTACTTCACACCGTAAAAGAGTTGAAGCAATCGCGTGGCCAGCCAATTGCCGAAGATCTGCTGCGGCATCATGCTGCCCTCATCGCGTTGGCCCAATGCCCGCGAGCCGATCACGAAGTCCGCTTGGTCGTTGATGATCGGTGCGACAACTTCGGTCATTTGCTGCGGACGGTCACTGTGGTCCGCATCTATGAACACCACGATATCCGGCGGTGGTGAATGCGTGGCTACGGTCGCGATCCCTTTCAGACAGGCATTGCCGTAGCCTCGCAGTGGTTGGTCCACCACGATGGCACCGGCTGCACGCGCCTGTTCGCTTGTGCGATCACTGCTTGCATTGTTCACGACAACGATATGGCGCACCAGGTCCTTCGGGATGTCCTTCACCACCAAACCCACCGCTTCCTCTTCGTTGAAGGCGGGGATGATAACATCTATGATGTGTTTTGGTGGCATGGGAAGGTGCAGCGAAGAAAGTAAATGCCACTACACATGTTCAATGGTCGCAATTGTCTTGAATGCTGACCAACGTGAGTTCTCGAGCGGTCTTTGAACCGTAGCGCTACTAACCATACAGTGGGAGCGAATGATGTTCTCGTTTCAGGGTTGATTCTTTACCAAAGCATGTCAGTATCTGCGTTGTCGGATCCCATCTCGTTCCATGACAGTGAAGCAATTTTCGATATCAGTCCCTGATCGGATCGTTTCGATCAACATCATGCCGGCTTCAAAAGGAGCTTTGCCTCGATATCGGAAGAACACCACAGGAGGAGGGTCCACTAAATGACCTCGAAAGATCAATTCGCCGTAATCCTTGTCGAATGTGAGGATGATGCGAAGTTCATTTTTGGCGATCTCAAGAACCTGACCGTCAGAAATACCCGAATGCGACTCTTGAATGCTTGTAACATCGTAGCCTGCTTTTCGAAGAACCACCGTACTTGGAGCAGGAAAGTTCTCGTTGGCTAAAAAGCGCATTAGGCAGACCTGCGCACGGGCATGTATAGATCTTGTTGAACCCCATCGCGAACGAAAGCGAAAACAGCAATGAGTTGCTCTCGCGTCAAGTTGGGGTAGCTCTCGAACAACTGGGCTTCTGTCCAACCATCGCTCAACAGGTCCAAGATCACTTCCACGGAAATTCGCGTGCCCTTAAGCACGGGCTTTCCCATAAGAATGTCTTTTTCCGAGACTATGTGATCGCGCCAATCCATGGTGTTAATGCAAAGTTAGGCGGTTTCGTAGTTCACTTCAACGTAGCACCCGTCCGCCCAATTGCGATCGGATCACTACTGACACGGTCTTGTACTTTACCGTTCTCCAACTTCAAAACACCACGTGGACAAACCGCTGCACAGATGCCGCAGCCCACGCAACTGGACCGGACGATGTTCTCGCCGCGCTGGGCGTAGCTGCGGACATCGATCCCCATTTCGCAATAGGTGCTGCAATTGCCGCAACTGATGCATTGACCGCCGTTCGTGGTGATCCGGAAACGCGAGAAGAAGCGTTGCTGCATGCCGAGTATCGCCGCCATGGGACAACCGAAGCGGCACCAGACACGTGATCCCATCAACGGGTAGAAGCCGACGCCGATCACGCCACTGAAGATCGCGCCGATCGCGAAGCCGTACCACTTGCGCAACGGATAGCTTTCAACGAAGAATACATCACCCCGGCCTGTGATGTAAGCGTGGACTGTGAAGCCAATGATCGCCAGAAGAATGCCCAGTGCTACCCAACGGATCGTCGTGTTCACCTCCTTCACCATGCCCGGCCGTACGATCAAAACAGTGGCCACCGAACCCAAGGCCAGCACGATAATGCCCACCAGCATGCCCCGCGTGAACCAAAAGCCCTTCGCACTATCTCCTAGGTAGCTGTAGACCAAGGCGACCGTCATTACCACAACGAAGACGAGAACGGAATGGATGATCCAGCGCTCGAACTTCCAGGCTTTTGTGCTCTTGTCACTGAGCTGTCGGAAGGGATCACCCGCTGTCTCGGCAAGTCCACCGCACCCGCAGACCCACGAGCAATACCAACGTTTTCCGTAGAAGTAGGTGAGGATCGGTGAGATCACGAAGATCATGGCAACACCGAACAACAGCATGAACAAACCGAAGCCTCCAGCGTCGATCAAGCCCTTCACGCTCCATTCATCGAAGAAGGAATAGTTCAACGGCCACATGTTCTTGAAGTCGTTGTAAGGAATGCTTAGACGCGCCAACAACTCCGGCAAAAGGAACGCGAAACCGAGCTGAAAGAACATCACCGAAATGGTGCGCACGATCTGGTACTTGTTATGCCGGTACTTGAGGATGAACTTGTAGCCCATGGCCAAGATCGAGACCGTATACAACGTGCCGTACATGAACCACTGAGAGGCTGGACCACCGTGTAGCAATTGCGCCAACGGATCGAACAATGCGATCAGTCCCCTGTTCTGTTCACCTTCTGCGGCTTGCCCTAGGTATTCCGGGTAGAAGTAGAGCAGGATGTACAGACCCGTGAGCAGGATCCCGATCACCCATGCCGCAACACCGCGCGTGGTAAGGCCACTGTGCCAAACGCCGTTGTTCTTGATCCCCGTCGGTTTGTTCGCGTATGAATGCCGTGCGTACATCACTGTACCTGCCACGATCGCTGAAATGGAAATTGCCAACCAGAGTGCAGGTTGTGGAATGGTGTTGAACGGCAAGCTGACGATCAAGCCCAACACACCGATAGCGGCCAATGTGAGTGCCCCTTTTTGCACGCCGTCCAATACGCCACTGTGCTGGTCGGCGATGGAAAGGCTGTGGTCCGTGTTGCTCATGCGGTCACCGTGTTGGCTTGCTTGAAGGACATGCGGATGAGCGGTTCCATCTTTTCGTAGAACTCCGGATCGAAGGCGGCTTCTTCCAAGTGGGCTAACACGTGGTCCACTGTGGCTTTGGCCGATAACCACCGATCGAAGACCTCGTGGCGCAGCCGAAAACCGAAGCTGTTCACGCCATGCAGGACGCTGCTCTTGCGGTCCCACACGAGATGCAACGCCACTTTGCCATTTGGGTGTTCCCAGTAATGGCCCTCTTCGCCATCCTGCAATTCGTTGCGCACCCATCCGTAGGTCTGGTATTCCAGATCAAAGAATTTCGCACTGTTGAACCAGTGACCTGGCCGGTAGCTTGAGCGCTCACCAGTGACGGTTCGTGCAACGGTTTCGCCCATCATCCTTCCCGTGTACCAGACTTGTTCAACGTTCTTCCGCTGTGGGTCCGGATGTTCTTGGAATTGCACGCAATCGCCGATGGCAAAGACATCCGGCACATTCGTTTCCAAATGTTCATTCACCAGAACACCCTTGTCCGTCTTTATCGCAGGGGAGTCCTTCAGCCATGTAATGTTCGGATGCACACCTGCGGTGAGCCCAACAAATTCACACGCGATCTCTTCTCCTGTTTTGGTCACTACGGCACGCACACGTCCATCAGCACCCGGCAGGATCTCCTTCATCTCGGTATCCATCCGGAGATCAATGCCGTTCTCGGTGATGTGCTTTGCGATCAACGCTGCTTCCTTTTTCGGAAGCACACCGCCCCAAAAGGACGTTTCCCGCACCAGGAACGTAACTGGTATGTTCCGTGAATGCAGCATTTCCGCCATTTCAACGCCGATCAGTCCGCCGCCAACGATCACTGCACGGTTGATCCCTTTGGTGTTCGGTTCCATCGCTTCCAGGTCCTGCAAACTGTAAAGCCCTTGCACACCCGGAAGATCCTGCCCCGGCCACCCGAATTTGTTCGATGCACTGCCGGTTGCAATGATCAGTTTGTCATAGTTGATCGTTCCGCCATCCTTCAACTCCACTTGTTTCTTTTCTGTGTCCACACGTTGCACCCAAGCGTGCCTCAACTCGATCCGGTTCTTCGCCCAAAAATGGTCCTCGTACGGCTTGATGTCCGCGTAACGCATGTGCCCCATGTACACGTACATGAGCGCGGTGCGGCTGAAGAAATGCTCGCTCTCACCGCTGATCACCGTTATCCGCGAATCGCTTCGTTTACGGATGTGACGCGCCGCAGTGATCCCTGAAATGCCGTTGCCGATGATCACGATATGAGGCATTCGATCCGCGGTGTTGCACTTTTGTTGTCCTCCATGGCGTTGGTATCAGGTCGTGACATAGGGATGGAACTGACATTGACCTTTCGCAATTTCATACTGCCGCTCATCCTGTTCGTGAGCCAAGGTAGCCATGTCTTGTCCCAGCGCACCACGCCTATCCAAGGTGTCTGTTTCAGTGGACCGCCCAATGCGGTGGAGGTTGGGACCATTGGTGAAGTCCGAACGATCGGTGCCGAGTGGATCTGCTTCATCCCGTATGCATATGGACCCGCTGCCAATGGCCGGATAACTGCGGAATTGCACGGTGGCCAATGGTGGGGTGAGCGGAGCGAAGGGCTCCGGACCATGATCAACATGGCAAAGAAGAAAGGCCTGAAAGTGATGCTGAAACCACATCTCTGGTTGGGTCACGGTGCGTTCACCGGTACGTACGCACCGGATCCCACCATCGGATGGGAACCCTTCGAGGAAAGTTATGCCGACTACGTGCTCCAGTGTGCCGAACTGGCCGCCGATCTTGACGTGGACCTGTTCTGCATCGGTACCGAATTGCAACGGTTCGTTCAACAACGAACGAACTTTTGGCAGATCCTGATAGATCGCATTGGCAACGTGTACCGAGGCCCGCTCACCTATGCCGCCAACTGGGACGAGGTCATGCATTTCCCCCTCTGGAAGCGTATGTCCTTCATCGGCGTGGACGGTTATTTCCCGCTCTGCAGCGTGGAAGAACCAACGTTGGATCAGTTGAAGAATGGGTGGCTGCCCCATCTTGAACAACTCGCCAGCCTGAGCAAACGGAACGACAGGTCCGTGCTGTTCACCGAACTGGGCTACTGCTGCACCACGACCTGTTCTGCGGAACCTTGGAAGGAGGACCGTGATGCGGTGCGTAGTGAATCTGCCCAAGCAGTGGCCTACAAAGCATTCTTCGAAGTGTTCCATGAACAGTCCTGGTACGCCGGTTGTTTCATCTGGAAATGGTTCGCGGATGCTGGACAACGTGAAGAGCGGCACGGCGTAGGGTTCTCGCCACAGGGAAAGGAAGCCATGGTGCCCTTGCGTGAAGCGTTCAGGTACCAATGAATGAATGAAGATCTCAGTTGGTGCGGATGCTTGCCTTAGGATGAAATGCATTGTGCCGATCGTCATGTTCCGGATCCAAGAGCGACCTTGATAGTGTCAATTTGAACGATGCCTACTCTCCAGTCCATATCCACGTTGCTTATCGCGTTGCTGGGCGCGGGACTGAACGGATCTGCTCAAGAGCATCCGTTCGTGCACCAGTATCAACTGACCGAACTCTCCGGAGCGATCAGCATTGAATGGGCACTTTCCGGCGGAAGTACCTGCGATGGGCAAGATGTGGAGCGATCCACCGATGGGCTAACGTTCACCTCCGTCCATCGGATCTTCGGGATCTGTGGAGACCCGACGGTGACCATTCCTTTTTCGTGGTTGGATGCTTCGCCGCCGGAATTCAGCATCGTCTACTACCGACTGAAATTCGGGTTCGATGGCTATAGCTCCGTGAAGAAGGTCGAATACGACCAATTGGAAACCAGCGAACAACGTTTCTTCCCTTCGCCCACGTTGGGTGAAGCGACCCTATTGATCAATGTCTCCGTCGGAGATCAGGTGGATGTTGCCATCCACGCGATGAACGGGAGACAAGTGATGGAGATGCGGAACTTGGTCGGACCAAGGATCACACTACAGCTAGAGGGTCTGCAAGGCGGAACGTACACCTATCGGGCCCTTAGCGGAGATCGGTTCTTCACCGGAAAGTTCGTGAAGTTGTGATCAGTTGATCTTGGAAAGGAGTGCATGAACTAGAGTGCGCGTGCGTGAACCCCGCCTGCCTTTCGCAGTTACCGCGTGTACACATCTTTCACAAGGCCAAAGGCCTGATACATAACAGCCCATGGCAGCGCCATGGGTCTCGGTCACGGATGATGATGCCAAGGGCTGAAGGCCCGGTACATTCAAGCGGTCCGTGTTCTACACGCCTACCATACCAACATTATCCATGGTTCGGTCAACCCCTTTGCATCGGGCCTTCAGCCCTCCGATCTACGTGTGTTGGCACCAACCCATGGCGTTGCCATGGGCTGGTATATGGCCGGGCCTTCAGCCCTCTTCAATTCAATCCAAAGATGTGTACACTCGGTAGCTGTCGAAGGCATGGTTCATCCGTGTCCATCTGTGCCTGCCTGCCGAAGGCATGGTTCATCTGTGGTTTAACTTTTCTTGGGTTCCATCGCCCGAAGGGTGTCTTGTTCGATATCTATTACTTACATCCTCCATGATCCAGCCTATTCGGACGCCAAGGCGTGTTTCTTCCACCTTGATGAACGGAAGCAACTAGAGGATCTTATTTCCGTTCATTCACGTTCATTCACGGTTGGTCTTTTCTAAATGCAGCGTGGGAGTTCTTGTGCTTGGACCAATGACCCACCAACCGAGTAAATTCGCGGATCTCATTAGTACGATTTCACCTCACAAGGACCCATGCGCATTGGAATTGTTTGTTACCCCACCTTCGGCGGAAGCGGCGTTGTCGCTACGGAACTGGGCATGGCCTTGGCGGAGAAGGGGCATACGGTCCACTTCATCACCTACGACAGGCCCGTTCGACTCCGCGACCACCCGAACGTGTTCTACCACGAAGTACGTGTGAGCGACTACCCGCTCTTCGATTACCAACCGTACGAATTGGTGCTAACCAGCAAATTGGTAGATGTCGCCAAATTCGCTGGGCTCGATCTCTTGCACGTACACTATGCCATTCCTCATGCGTCGGCGGCGTGGATGGCCCAAAAGATCTTGGAAGCTGAAGGCGTTCGATTGCCCTTCATCACCACCTTGCACGGCACGGACATCACCCTTGTGGGACGCGATCCGAGCTTCGAGCCGGTGATCACCTTCAGCATGGAGCGCAGCAACGCGGTCACTGCTGTTTCGGAAAGTTTGAAGAAGGACACACTTGCACATTTCCCCCTGAAGCGGGAGGTTCTGGTGATCCCCAACTTTGTTTGTGTGGATCAATATCGGCATGAATCCGATCCGAAATTGCGTACGCGTTATGCGCCCAACGGGGAAAAGCTGCTGGTCCACGTTTCCAACTTCCGGCCGGTGAAACGGGTGGACGATGTCATGCACATGTTCACCGAACTGCGCAAGAAGCTGCCAGTGCGACTGCTGTTGATCGGGGATGGGCCCGAACGCCAGCGGATCGAGACCATGTGCCGGGCATCCCAGAATTGCAGCGCGATCCAATTCCTCGGAAAAATGACACGGCCTGAAGAAGTCGTAGCCAGCTGCGACCTCTTCGTGCTCACCAGTGAAAGCGAGAGCTTCGGCCTCGCCGCATTGGAAGCCATGGCATGCGGTGTTCCTGTGGTAAGCACCGATAGCGGCGGATTGCCCGAAGTGAACATCCATGGAGAAAGTGGCCTGCTCAGTGCGGTCGGTGATTTCCGCGCCATGGCGGCGAATGCCCTTGAGATCCTCAGTGATCCGGTAAGCCAAGCGAAGCACAGAAAGGGCGCGTTGGAGCAAGCCGAACGCTTCGATCTCTCTTTGGTCCTTCCGATCTACGAGGAGCTTTACAAGTCCGTGGTGGCGAACGAAACCATGTGATCCGGGGCCATGGAACAGATCAGTGAACGTGTTTCCGTTAACAGGACCGAAGACAGGACCAGTGTCGTTATTTCTGCACGTGTGGACCGCGGAAAGGAAGCCCTGTTGGTGACGTGGTTCGTGGCTTGGCTGCTGGTCGGAGCGCTGGTGATCTGGCAACGATCCAAGATCCCGGCTGGCGATGATCTCCGCCAATTCCTGCTGGCGTTCTTGGCCTTTTGGCTCTACTTCACCGTTAAGGTGGGCAAGGCCGTGCTTTGGCGATTGAAGGGAATGGAGCTGTGGCGCATGAAGGATGGCACCCTCACGATCAAGGACAGTATCTTCGGTTACGGGAAGGCAAAGCCGTATTTCATTCAGAACATGCAGCGCCTAGGACTTCTGCAGATCGATCCTACATCGTGGAAATACCAATTGGACCAGTCCTTCTGGAACATCGGCGGCAACCGGCTCGGTTTTGAGTACGTCGGCAAGAAGGTGATCTTCGGAAAAGGACTCAACGATGAAGAGGCCAAACGCCTGCTCTACATCCTGAACGATCTGCTAAAAGCGGAGCGGAAGAAGGCCGAGTGAGGCACCTGATGACCAAGGCTGCGGGGCGCGCCATTCGGCGCCCATAATTCATCTTTCACTCAAAGCAGAAAGGGGCCGCAGACGAACGCAGATGGACGCAGATAGTAAGGATGTATTCGGCTTTGCGCGCAGCAGGACCCTGCGGATCCATCTGCGTTAATCTGCGTTAATCTGCGGCTGAATTCTTGTTCCGAGCGCGCCGCATGGCGGGTAGGAGAGTCGCAATCGCCTTGATCCGAACGACGGTTCAATACCCCTCGATCCGGAACACATTCCCGCGAACCCGGCGCGTCCGGACCCCAGCGATCTCTTCCTCAAGGATCAAGGCCTTTGCGGTAGCGGTGGAAAGGGCTTCATCCACACCCAGCACGGCGCCAGCGGGGACGCCGGCTTCAAGCAATTGCTGTAACAGCGTGGTTCGATCCCTGGTCGCTATCGCGGGTGCGAGTGTTGCGGCCAATGACATTCTGTTCGTTACCCGATCCGTGTTGCTCGTGTATCGTAGGTCAACCGGTAGGTAGTCCAAGCCAAGCACCTTGCACAAGCCAATGAATTGTGCATCACTTCCCACCGCTAGGATCATGCGCTCTCCACCGGTACACGCGAATACTTCCCCGTAGGGCGCGATGTTCGGATGCAAGGTGCCCATGGGCTTCGCCACCACACCGGACATCAAGTAATTGCTCGCTTGGTTCACCGATCCGGCCAAGGCGGCTTCCTCCAACGAGACCTCAACGTATGCCCCTTTTCCGGTGCGTTCACGTTGCCACAAGGCCAAAAGCAGTCCTTCTTTCAATTGATGTGCGGCCAACACATCGATCATCGCTATGGGCAGTTTCGCAAGGTGTTCCGCATCCGTGCCGGTCATGCTGATGTATCCGGTTTCTGCTTGCAGGACCACATCGAAGGCAGGTCGATCGGGCTGGTCCGCAAAGCCCTTGATATGTCCATGTACCAGCCGCGGATTCAACTCCCGCAAACGATCACGTTCAAGCCCCAACTTGGCTGCATCCTTTTCCATGTGGTTGGTGATCAGCACATCGGCGCGTTGCACCAGTGCATCGAACGCCGCGCGGTCCTTCGCATCCTTCAGGTCCAAGAACAGGTGCTCCTTGCCCCAATTCACACTGCTGAAGTATGCACTGACGGGCGATCCAGGATCCTCGACCGGCAATTTCCATTTTCGCGTAACATCACCACCCGATCGCTTGTTCTCGATCTTCACCACCCGCGCACCCAGTTCCGCGAAGTGCATGCCTACGGCCGGGCCAGCTAATACGGCTGCGGTTTCTAGGATGAGGAGGTCGTTGAGCATGGAGCGAAAGTAGGGGGAGGGACACTTTCAAGTGCTATCGGTTCCCCCTCCTACGTCCACCATACGGCGGAAGCAGTGGGCAGAAAAGGAACCGCAGATACACGCAGGTAGACGCAGATGAATTGGCTCGGTCCGTAGGGTTCAAAAGTTCAGCAGCACGGGCAATTCCCGCATTTATCTGTGTTCATCTGTGTGTATCTGTGGTTAAAGATCTTCGAGCTTTTCGTGTCCGAAGGACGCGCGAGAGCTGATAACCCTGTGGGTGGAACTTCCGTGCGGGATTTCGCTTCGCTCAACTTCCCGCTAGTTGGTTTTCCATCCAGAAAGCAAGAAGGCTCCACTTTCGTGGAGCCTTCTCTGGTCACTACGTGCCCAGGACTGGACTCGAACCAGCACAGCCTTTCGGCCACACGCCCCTCAAGCGTGCGTGTCTACCAATTTCACCACCTGGGCAGGTCTACAGTTGTCGGACTGCATTGGTAAGGGGCGGCAAATATAGTTCGCGGCGGGAATGTGGGGAAGTGGGGTGGTTTCTGTTAGTTAAACCAATGTCTAAAGTGGAATCCAAAAAAGCACGAACGGGCGGAAATAGAACCTCTTCTCGTTCAAGTCCAGTCACTTATCCCAGCCCTCACAACATATTCAACGAATCCAGCAACTCCTGCTTCTTGCGGCGGGCAACGGGGATGTTCTGCTCGTTGGAAAGGATCACTTCGCCGCCGTCGCCTCGGATGTATTTCTTGATGTGCTTGGTGTTCACCAAAAAGCTGTTGTGGATCCGGATGAAATGGTCTTCCGTAAGGATGTCCTCGAAATCCTTCAGTGTTCGCGAGATCACGAGCTTCTTCTTATCGCGCAAATGGATCGTGGTATAGTTGGAGTCCGATTCGCAACTCACGATCTCGTTCACGTGGATCACTTCCAATCCATCGCTCACCGGCACCGCGATCGTGCGCTCACCCGTTGAACGGTCGATGTTCTTCAACAGCATGTCCACCATGGGCGGGCGTTCCGAACCGACTATGGCACGTTCCGCTTTTCCGATCGCTTCACTCAACTCTTCCGGGTCGATCGGTTTCAATAGATAATCGAGGGCACTGAAGCGGATGGCTTTTACCGCATAACTCTCATGTGCCGTGGTGAAGATCACGTGCGGCCGGTCATCGCCCAATGCTCTTAACAGATCAAACCCGGTCAGGTTCTTCAGTTCGATGTCCAAAAAGAGGAGCTGTGGTGCAAGGTCCTTGATCAGTGCAATGCCGGTGGGCACGTCTTCAGCTGTGCCGAGCAAGTTGATGCTCGGATGGCGACGTTGCAACAAGGCCGATAGCCCTTTGCGTTGCTGTTCTTCATCATCCACGATAACGGCTGTAAGCGGCTTCATCTGCGTTCGATCCGGTTTTGGGGCGGTGATCAACTAGTGCACCACCAACTGTTCAACTCTGGTTTTACCCCGGACAAGATAGAGTCCCGGCTGTTGTGGCGCTTGGAACTGTAAGGTTGGGCCTTGGACCTGCTTTCCCAAAAGGTCCATCACCACCACCATTTCCTGCGCACGGACCACCTGTTCCGAAGCCACAGGATTCGGGTAGAACAGCGGGCCTTGCTCCGATCCCGACCACTGAACAGCCTGTACCGCGGTCAGGTCGTAAGTGCCGTCCTTGTCCATCTGCCGCAAGCGATAGTAGTTGGTGCCCACGTTCGGGAATTCATCTTTCCAGACATAGTTGGTGCGCCCAATAGTATTGGCGGTCACTGGAATTTCTCCAATGTTTGCCCACTCATCAGGATCCATGCTGCGCTCGATGATGTAGCGGTCATTGTTGGTCTCGGACGCGGTGTTCCATGATAGGTGAATGCCATCGGGAACTGCTTCGGCCTGCCAGTTGAGCCAGGTTACGGGGAGCAGGATGGGGGTGCATGGGGTGATCAAGATGGAGGCATCTTGAAGTGAGAAGTCGTGAAGAATTTCCGGAACTAAGTTGCGCTCAGTTGGGAACTCGTCTGTGAAGGTGACCGGTTCCTGCGAAACTGTCGGGAGGATGGGTTCAGAGAGTTCGCACGCTGGGCCGATGGTGTTCTCGCCCGTGGATAAGTTCAAAAGGAAGATGGAGGATGATAGGGAACCATTTGCGCTAAGGTTGGCTGAGATACCCGTAGCAAGGATCGCGTTTGGTACCGTCCCCGGACAACCTGAAGTGAAGGTGCCCGTTCCCAGTATGGTCCGTTCCCAGACCATTGAAAATGAGTTCAGAGATACACACAATGCTGCTGCGAACCATGCGCCATTGTTGGCCCCACCCAACAGCGTACACTCGTTCGTGCTGCCGTTGAATACTGCACTGAGCATTTCTAAACTCGACGTTGAAGTAACGAGGATGGTTTGCCCGATGGGTTCCAAATTCTGATCCACGTGAAGCATCCCGGTCCCAATTCCAAAACGATTGAATGTGATCACGTAACCTCCGGATCCGTCGGAGACCATACTAGACGCTTTATCGGGGTTTCCTGTATCATACCACCTTCTAGAGATGAACGTGCCATCCGGGGCGAACTTGGAAAGCGCAAGACCCGAAATGCCCGGTGCCCAGATCGGTCTTTCCAACGCCAACAACGTATCCGAATGCATCTGTGCATTTACGAACCTGTATTCACCCGGAACGCTGTAGTCCTTCATCCAGAGTACATCACCAGCCGCTGAAAGCTTCGTTACACCGGCGTTGGAAGGCCATGCCATTCCGGACCGACCCACGGCATAGAAACTGCCATCCGGTGCTTCGGTCAAAGAATAGAAGCTAACAGCCTCGCCAGATACATTCACCGCAGTGGTCCACAACAAATTCCCATCTGGGTCAAGTCGCGTAATGAGGCCCCGGTATCCAAGGCCATTGCACCCGCCTACAACAACGATGTCGCCGTTCGTCGTGATCTGTAGTGCTGCAAATGTGGTTGTCGCGCAAGTTCCCGTGTTGTCCAGTAGGTCTTTGCTCCAAAGAACTACGCCATTACGCACGCGGAATACGCGACCTCTCGATGCGAGTCCACCATTCGCTCCAACGGCCACGAAATCATCCATGTCAATGGCGGCGGACATGTATGCGTACAAGAAATCTCCCGGATTCTGGCCTTCCACATCCCATCGCTGTGCATCCGCAGAAAAGGCCAACCCGCAAACCACACAAATCATGAACAGGACCCGGAAAAGGGAGGCCGCGAACTTGTTCGGACGTGTTGAGTTGTGAAATGAAGCTCTCATTGTGCAGTATCAAATCTCGCGTGATAATTCGTATTCATGAAGCCTCACCGAGCATTCGGGCCGAATGATCGAGCAACCGCCGATTATGAGGCACTGGTTGGTCCATTGCGTGTCCTGCACGAACGACCAAAGTGCCACCAGGACCGCATTGCACCTGACAGATCCGATCGCCATTCAAATTGATGGAAGTGCCAATCACACCCAAGTCGAAAACAGAAACGGTCTTGGATCGTATGGCCAATTGATTTGGTTGGTGTGTGATCTGGTAGGTCTGCTTGGTCTCTCCGCCCTCTTTTACGTGAATGCACATGGATCCCGCACTGACCATGCGAATGCAGAATGAACCCGTTAAACCAAGCTGCACTTCCTTGCGTGAATGCTCTTGTTGGATGATCACGTGCGGATGATCGATCGCAAATGGGGGTACATCCACCTTGCCGATCAGGATCACCGTTGCCCTGCGCGAAGGCCACAGCGCGCAGCATACACCAGCCACAGATAGGAGCAGGATCAAAAGATGGATAAGTACATCGCTCGCCATGTTCGGACCAAAGAGAAGGGTCGAACAGTGCTGGAAAAAGGGCGGATGAGCGGATGGCGGAAATGGCTGCGTGGGTGGTGAAGAGTAGGTTCAAACACGCTAGCCTTGAACGAGTACAACACACCTAAAGTGAATGATCACCCCACCATCAATGGGACGGTTACTTCCACGGTTGTCCCTACCGCAACGTCCCGATATTGAAAACCCGCAATGGATCCTTTCAAGCGGCCGAGCATATCCAAACGATCACGGGTGATCTGCGTGCCCATTGATCGATAACCTTTGTCTTTTGAGGGTTCTTGCCGAGCCAGAGTCGGGCGACCTACACCATCATCGGATACTACCATGGACAAATTCCCGTCGCTCTTGCTGATCGTCAGGCGGATATGTCCATTGCCCTCCTTCCGCGATATCCCATGCCAGATCGCATTCTCCACGAATGGCTGGATCACAAGCGGTGGTACCAAGGTGGAAGTCTGGTCAATGGCAGGGTCCACCTCAATGGTGTAGTCGAATTTTCCCTGCATACGTGATCGCTCGAGATCCATATACAAGCGAAGGCATTGAAGATCCTGTTCCAAGGGCACCTCAGTGTGTTGACTGTTCACCAACACCATGCGCATAAGCTTCGAAAATTTGGTCAGGAATCCTGAAGCAAGGTCCTTGTCGTTCTCCAAAATATACCCGTTGATACTGTTCAGAGCATTGAAAAGAAAGTGCGGATTCATCTGCGCCCGCAACGCTTTGACCTCCAGTTCGATCGATATACGCTCAGCGCGGGCTTGCCGCCGCCGGCGGTCGAAACGGTAGTACGCGATCCCACCGACGATAACGACCAAGGCGCAAAGCAGTACAATGACTGCAATATTCCTATTTTTCGCTGCTTTCACTCGTTCTCCCATCAGATTCGATTCAAAAGCGCTGCGCTCCACGAAGCGCGCTAGGCTATCCCGTTCGTGCGTCTTTGCGGTGTTCGTCAGGATCTCCGTAATGATCGAGTCCATAAGGTGGTCCCTTTTCGCGAGATACGCGTCCAATTTCTGGGCGAGTTCACCCATTTCCTGTGATTCCTCAAATCGGCCTAGCGATGCAAAGACCCCGCGCATGAGTTCGGCACCTTGCTGCTTTAGCTCGACATCGTCCACTTCCGTAGCAAGGTCAAGCCCTTTCTGACCAAGCGGTGCCGCTTTGCTTGGTGTTCCGCTCCTCACCATTTCTTCTGTCATTCCAAGGTAGCCGCGTGCCTCGGTCCGTTTATCACCAGTCGCGTTGGCCAATTCGATACTGCGCCGATAGAGTTCGGTGGCACCAACACACTCATCGATCTTTCGGCACATATCGCCCATCCCCGCCAAGGCGATGCCTTCGAGATCACGGCTACCGATGGTCCGCGCCTTTTGGCGCGCACTATCCAGCACCGCGAACGCCTCAGCATATTCGCGTCGATCTCCCCGTAGTTTTCCAATTCGCAAGAGGGCGACGCATTCGCCGGAGTCCGATCGCACGGTGCCGAACAGCTCTTGGGACCGTTTGAAGGAGGACATGGCCAATTCCGGCTCACGCATGAGTTCCCAAGCCTCCCCTAATTCGAGTTGCTCACGCGCCTCCAAGGCACCACCATTTTTACGAATTGGTTTAGCAAGCCGATCTCGGTATCTGCCGATCACTGCCGTATCGATATCGACTCTGGTATGTTGTGCAGTGGTGCGATCCTTAACGGCTTCATTCTCTGGAATGGTTGGTATCAAGCTTAGCTCATTCGTTGAGGGATCACTACGAAAGCCTTGAGTCGGAGTGTTAGTTGCTTCAAGCTTTTTAGAGCCATACATGGGCTGCACGATATAGCCATTCTGTGTGGGCTGCTCTACGAAGGGTGCTTTCACAGGCTCAACGACCGGATCTTGTGCTTGGATTTCTGCGCTTTGCTCTGTTTTATCGAATGGTTCCCCGTTTGATCCTGCAGGTCGGAATCCTATTGAGCCATACGGTACGTTGGATATGGCGCTTAATATTTTAGCGTGGCTGTGCGCTAATGAGTTGCTCTTGTCGAATTGCCCGATTTCCTTCAGCAATTCGATCAAGGCTGACATGGCATCCCGAGCTCCTGGTTTAAAGTGAATGGATCGGAACTCATTAAAAGCATCTTCGTAGTATCTCTGTGCCCCTCCAGTTGCGCCACGTTCGTGTTGAAGATGCCCCTTATTTAGCCACGCAGTGGCCTTGATCCTTCGGTGCGTTTTTGGTCCGATCGACGTTTGCCATGAGCCCAAACTTCCCTTCTCTCCTCCTAAAGTGATGTTTAGGCTCTCATTGCACAACTGAAATGCACTATCTGGCTTTGAGTCCCGCAACAATACAGCCAAGCAAAGCAGTGCTTGTGCCTTGGTGGTGTCATGTTTCGCCGTTCGACTTAATGTGCGCAAGGCATCAGCGTTTGTCGGGTATTGCGCCGTGCCGTGAAGAGCCGATGCCATGAGTAATAGCAACAACAGGAACTTCGGAATGATGGAGATCGACTGCCTCATTTTCGGCATTTACACAGGGGCTTGGCCTCTAGTGTAGGCATCTCAATTGGCAGGAACATGCGAAGTGAACTGTCATTTCGGTTATGCACTTCGCTGTCACGCTGCCATCGTCATTTCTATTTCCACGCACGTGCCCTGTTCTACCTCTACGAAACGAAATCCAGCAACTCCACCGCGTTGCTGAGCAAGGAGCGCAAGCCGGTCTCGGGTTATTGTCGTCCCCAAGGAGGTCTTGTTCGGTGGTTGGGTAGAGGTATTATGTGCAACTATGGTTCTGCCAACACCATCGTCCTCGACCCTCATGACCAACCGTTCACCAACCTGCACGACTGCGAGCTTAATGTGTCCATTGCCCTCTTTGCGCGATATCCCGTGCCAGATCGCATTCTCCACGAATGGTTGGATGACAAGTGGAGGAACCATGGTGGTAGCTTGGTCGATTACAGGGTCTACCTCAATGGTGTAGTCGAACTTATTCTGCATGCGTGATCGCTCAAGATCCATGTACAAGCGAAGGCACTCAAGATCCTGCTCCAAGGGCACCTCGGCGTGTTGACTGTTCTCCAATACCAAGCGCATGAGCCGGGAAAATTTGGTCAGGAATCCAGACGCAAGGTCTTTGTTGTTCTCCAAAACGTATTCATTGATGCTATTGAGGGCATTGAAGATGAAGTGTGGGTTCATCTGCGTGCGTAGGATCTGGGTTTGTAAACGGGCGGAGTCTCGCTCGTACCGTTCCTTTCTGCGCTTGCGGTCGAAGCGATAAATCATGCCTATGCTGCCAATGAGTAATACACCACCAATACTGAAACCCAAGGACTTGTTCCTGGCCTGCTCCGCTTCCAACTCGGCCAATCGCTTTTCACCTTCCAGTTGTTCGAGATTGGCCACATGCTCGAGGCTGTCCGTTAGTTGTTCCTTCTCAAAAGCATAGCGCAGCTGAAGCCCGACTGTTTTCTTGGCATTCTCGGTGTTGAGCACGCTGTCTTTCATTTGCTGGTGCAATTCCAGAACCTCCAAGGCCCTATGCCATTTGCCGCGATTTGCCAGTACGTTATGCAGCACTTCGGTTGCTTGAACGATGCCCAAGGGGTAGCCGACCTCTCGTGAGATCCGTACCGCGTGTTCAGCTTCCAGTTCGGCGTGCTCAAGCTTGTTCTGTTTGAGAAAGATATTGGCGATACTGCTGCGTGTGGATGATTCGCTGCGCTGGTCTTGCGTGGATCGATCGAGTTCCAAGCCGCGTTGATAGTACGACATGGCGCTATCCAATGAGCCGGAATCCTCATGAAAATGCCCTAACTTGTACAAGGCCGTTGCTATTGATGCCGGGTCGTCGATCGCACTGCTGATCTCCAAACTCTGAAGCATATGTTGCTTGGCTATATCACGCTCTCCCTTGTTCTTGAGCACATCACCGATATGGCCATGTACAAGTGCTTCGCCCGAGCGATCACCTGACTCTTTGTAAAGCGCCAGACTCGTATTGTATTCTTCCAGTGCCATTTCCGACTCATCCTGTTGTCCGAGAATGGTCCCGATATTCATGTGCAAGTTGGCCTGTGCAATTTTGTCGGATAGGGCGAGGTTGATATCCAGAGCACGATGGTAATAGGCAAGTGCCTCCTCCAGAATGCCTTGACTTGAATAAATGCTTCCAATGTTGTTCAAGCACGTGGCCAAGCCCTCGTCCTTACCGAGCTTCTCGTAAACCACTTCGCATTGATGCAGCCACTCCAAGGCTTCCACAGGCTTGCCGCGTTCGGAATAGTACATCCCGATATTTAGAAGACCATTGGCGATCCCACGTTGGTCTTGAAGCTCTTGGAATATGGCCAAACTCTGTTCCAAATAGATCAGGGAACTGTCCGGCAACCCACGTTCTCCATAGTAGTTGCCGATGTTGTTCAACGCGGTCCCTTCGTTCTTCTTGTCCTTTGAAGTGCGGTAAACACTTAAAGCGGTGAACAAGCAGCGCCTTTGCTCCTGATGGTTTCCCATAACGCCGTACACCTGACCTTGATTGTTCAAGGCGTCAGCTATACGTTCATGGTCTCCATTCTTTGTATAGACCTCTTCCGCTGAACGAAACATAGTGAGTGCGCTATCCAACGAACCGAACATGAAATAGGAAACGCCCTTGTTGTTGATCGCCGTACCCCGAAGCCCGGTGAGCGTTCGCCTCACGGAGCTTTCCAACGAACCGTTGGCCAGCGCTCGATCTGTTTGGCGCAGTGCATCTTGGCACAATAAAAGGTTGGCCTCCGGGTCCGTTAAGTAAATGCGCTCGCTCAAAGCGATCATTGCGGCTATGCGGGTAGTGTCATTCTTTGCTTGGGCAATGACCCCCTTGATCGAATCGACCTCGTGGACGGATTGGGCCTGAACTTGGCACGTAATTACCATGAACAGCATGCATACCAACGCAAAGGGCCACTGACCCAGCCGATTACTTCTGTCATATTTCATGCAGGGCCTCATGCTGCTGATCGCCATGGCAGAAGGACTTCGACCTTATGACCTACTGCAACCGGAGTCCAACGCAGTGTCGCAGGTCTTCGCTCTGTTTGCTGATACAATTCAAGCCTTGCCTTTGTGATTGAAACACCATGGTCAGATCCTGTTTCGTTTAGCTGGATCGGTTCTGCTCCAGTTTGTTCGCCATCGTCCTGTACGGTCAGCAGCAGTGCATCCTCCACTTTGCTGATGGTTATGCTGATGCTCCCATTCACTTGTTGTGCAAGACTCTTCCAGATGGCCTCTTCAGCGAAAGGTTGCAGCAACATGGGTGGGACCATGACCTCCTCCTGATCGATCGTCGGATCCACTGTTATGGAATAGTTGAATCGGTTCTGGGTTCTTGTCCTTTCCAATTCAAGATAATCTCGGAGAACATCCAAATCATTTTTCAAGGTCACTTCATCTTGGCGCGCATTCTCCAGTACGGCGCGCATCAGTCGGGCAAAACGCGTTAGGAAGGAAGATGCCAAGTCACTTTCATTCGCTTGCACGAAATCGTTGATACTTTCGAGTGCGCTATGGATGAAATGAGGATTTACTTGGGTACGAAATGCTTGGGTTTGGAGCTTGGCGGCCTTGCGTGCGTTGTTGTGTATGCGACGGCGGCGATCCATAATGAAGAGTGTAATGGTTGCCAACAGTATGACTCCACCGATAACTGCTACCGCCTCGAAAACGTTCTTGTTTTGGATCGTCGCTTGTCGAGCTAGGGCCGCCTCTCTCTCTTGTTCCTTTGTTTCAGCCCTGTTTGTCAGACTATCTGCGGTGCGTTCACTTTCTTGATCGAACAAAAGTGCAGTCTTTGCCAAGTGCTGCGCACCGTCCATTCGTTTCAAACTATCCTGGATAGAAAAGAATAGAAGCCTGTATTCGTAAACTTTCTCAACCTCTGAGCGCGCTTTGTGAATCTTCGCTAACATGGAATATCCATTGCGAAGGTTTCGTATGGCACCCTTTTCTTTTGCTATCGCGGTACCTCTTTCGGCAAGTGCGACGGCCTCGGTACTCGTTCCAAGTCGCAGTGCGTACCCAGCCATGTTTATGAGGCCATTGGATAGGGCATCGAGGTCACGTGTTCGCTCGTATATCCCCAATGCACGTCGCATTGAGGACTGTGCCTCTGGCAGATTATTCAAGGATTCAAAAGTGTGACCCAAACTTTCCCAACTTTTTGCCACCCCTAGGCTATCACCTATGGTCATGCTGATCTCCAACCCCTCTCGCGCAAGTGGTAGTGCTTCTTTGGGTCGACCGACTTTCCTATAATATTGGGCCAATGAGTTCATAGATTCCCTTACAGGGTTCGGTTCTTTGAGTGCTCGTCGCATCACCAAGCTTTTTGTCAACCCCTTTTCTGCCCCCTGAAGATCACCGCTATTCATTAGTAATTGACCAATATTGTGATAGTTGTATGCTATTGCTGTTGAATCGCTCAAGGCTATCGAAATTCCCAGGCTCTTGTATAGCAGGTCTATTGCTTCATGCATTCTGCCGGACCGATAATAGGAAAATGCCAGATTGTTATAGCACTGTGCCATTCCTAAGCTATCGCCCACTATCTGTCGCTCATTCAATGCCAACTCTAATAATTCGGTTCCCTTGGCTACCTCACTATGGCTCACGTGATAATTGGCGAGCAAATTGAACAGGTTTCCCTTTGCGTAGTGGAGGTAAGATGCGTTCGGCTTAGTGCGTTGGGCCAAATTCGCTTGCACTAACGCATACTCCCAGTAATGTTTGGCCGAGTCTGGTTGTGAGAGGAAATAGGATGTGCCGAGTTCGATGAGTGACGAGATACGTGACGAATCCGTTCTTGCATTGTTTAGATTCGTGAAAAGTGAATCCCGAGCCTGCGCATGAGATGCTGTTGGAGTAAGGAACGTCGCCAAAGCCACAAGGACCAAAGCATTGGTCGAATTCCGGGATGTGAGCCGCAATAGCATATTGTTTATGGGCTCAAGATAGAATTTCCGGTATGAAACATTTGAGCCCTCGGTACTTCTGCTACGAAATGAGATAACTATGAATTAAACTCTTTCGCGGAGTGGTCATTCGAAATGGCATCAGACAAAATAGCCAATTAGGGTCCTTTTGAAATTCCCTTTCGCCTCTGAATTTTCTGCAAAACGATATGTCACCGCAGCACCGTCACATGGCCCCTCAACTTCCTTCGCCCAACGAAGCTTTGCGCACGTAACTCCACCTGCCATACATACACACCATCTTGCACTGGCTGACTACCCATTGTGCCGTCCCATGCTTCGTTCTCATCTTTGGTTTGGAAGATCAGTTCTCCCCATCGGTCCCAGATGGTCAAGTTGTATTCGCGCACTGCAAAGCCATCCAGTGAAGGGCGAAATCCATCGTTGGTGCCATCGCCGTCGGGGGTGAACACGTTCGGAACGTAGATCAATAGGTCCGGGTCTATGATCACTTCCTGGTACGCTGTATCGAGACAGCCGTGGATATTGGTCACGATCTGTTCGATCAAGTAGGTGCCGAAAGTGGCGTAGGTATGTACGGGGAATTGTTGTGTAGAAGAATGGCCATCGCCGAAGTGATAGGCCCATAGGACGGGTACCTGCGCAGTATCCATGAATTGGATCTCGGGTTCAAGGATCCCGGTATGCATGGGGCGTGGGTAGAACCCTGCCACGGGAAGTGGGTTGATCGTGATCTGGCCAAGGGAGCTCAAGGTGTCGGAGCATTCATTGGCGGTAGTGACGACCAGTTCCACTTCATAGCTGCCCGGTTCTGAAAAGGATCGGAACATGATCGGATCCGAACTGACGGACGAGTTATTGATGAACCATTCCCAAGCAACGTTGGAGTAGGGATCTGGGATCGTGCTGACATCGGTGAATTCGACCCGGTCATTCACGCAGGAAACGAGATCACTTACGGTGTAGTTCACTGCGGGAAGTGGCCATATCTCAACGGTTCCAGTCAGTTCCGTGATGCACCCTTGGTCACTCTCGGTATTCAGGGTGATATCGTGGAATCCGGGAGCAGCGAATAGGTGGTTGATGGATGGCCCACTGTAGAGCGTGGGTATCGTTCCGACTTCCCACCATGTGCTGTCGATGCTGCCCATCGGTACCGTCGAATTGCTTTCTACGAGGGTGATCTCTTCGTAGCAATTCGGTTCGAAGATCATGCTGTTCACAGGTGTGGGGTGGATCGTGATGCTTTGGACGCTCGTATCGGAGCATGCATGATCTGAAGTCACGATCAAGGTATCGATCTTCGTGCCCCATACCTCCCATGTATGGAGAGGGTTCTGTTCTATTGATGTACTGTCATCCCCAAAGCGCCACTCCCACGTGAAGGATCCCCCACCTGCAATAGTGCTTATGTCGGTGTATTGGAATTCATTCCACTGGCATCCATCGGCGACTTGGAAATCCGCGACCGGTACCGGATGTATCAGCGCGATTTGGTTCAGCTGGGCAGTACATCCGAAATCGGACTCCGCATTGAGGTTGATATTGATCGCTAGTGGCCCGGCGGGATAGAGGAAAGGCCCTACGTCTTCATCTGGAATTGGAGATGTCTGCCCGGTGATGGTCCACGCCCAATTGGATATATTACCAGATGTGATTTCGCTATTGTTGTTGATCACTAGTGAGTCGTACGCGCAAACGTCAGGAACAGTGATAACGAGATCCGGCAACGGATGGATCGTCAAGATCGAGTCGTTCGTGCTTGTACACCCATCTGCATTTGTATAGAGATAACGTATGGGGATGGCCTGTGCTCCCGTGGGCTGGGGCATCACACTTGCTGGATCGAAGAGACTCGGAAGTTCTGTCCAATTACTTCCGTCATATTGGGTTAGGAATGTATCGCCTGGGAGATCAACGAAGTCATTCAAGTCGAAGGTCGGTGCATCAATGCACACGTCAATGCTTTCGAAGGTGACATTCGTGGTGTCGAGAATGCAGAATGGGATGGGAATGTTGTTGGTGCAACCCAGTTCATCCGTAAACGTGTACGTGATCGTGTCACACCCTGTCCCCATGTCAAGGGGTGAAGGATAATAAGGAGGAAAGTCCCAGTTGGATATACCGGGGGGAGCCAACGGGCTAACTACCGGGTCGGAAAGGTCCTCGGCGTTCACGCAAAATGGTCCGTAGGGTTCAGCGGCCAATTCCGGCAATGGGCTCACGATGATATCCGATGTATCCGAATCAGTGCACTGATAGTATTCGGAGGTGGCGATGTATTGGGTGGAGCTTCCCGGAGACAAACCAAAGTTCCAAGGCGGCCCTGTGACAACTCCATTGCTAGGATCGAATGTGATGTTATCGATGCCGAAGGGGGCGGTTGCGAAGAACGCGGCCCACGAGGTGTCACCAGCACAAATGACCGGGTCGTAAGTGACCGTTACTGCGTAAGGGAGTACTTCGATCTGGTCGGTGCACTGGAGCGTGATCTGGCAGCCACAAGCGTCAGTGATAGTCAACGTCGGACAATAGGTCCCGGGGCAGTCGAATACATGCTGAACAACAGGCCCCACAGCACCCTGGCCATTACAGCTATCGTTAAATGCCCAATTGTAAGTATAGCCAATTAAGCCGCTATCGTATGCAGTGAAATCGACAGTATAGGGAGCGCAGTTGGCAATGCTTATTGGAGTCCAGGTCCAAGGCTCGAATACATCTCCAAGTCCGAAAGGGTCGATTATTTCCTCGGTCACAGTACACCCGTTCGGGGCCGTCACGGTTACCTCAACACGCAGGACTACAGCATTGAATTCTTGACAACACGATAGGCTATTGGGACAGCCGGCGGCAATGGGGTTGCCTGAGAGGTGATCGAAGAATTCCCAAGAATAAGTGCAGCCGACGCAATCGGATACATCAGTCACGCACAACTCGTAAGTGCAGAAGACACAGTCCTGTACAACCTCGACCTCGAACTCAGGAGTGGGCTCAAAGATGACAACGTCCACACAAGCATTCACCGGACAGCCGGTTGCTATATGGGTTGCAGCTAGGCAGGCTGTGTAAGTATCATTTTCAGGAAACGAACCGGCAACAACAGGTAACCCTAATCCGGGGGGTGGAACAAAGCCCGGGTTGCCCCATATGATGTCATTCCATTGGCCTATTGGCGTTGCAGTGAATATGAATTCCTCGTCTGGGCAGGGTCCTGTATTCAATACATTCATTACAAGGTTCGGTACCTGGGGAATGTCGATCATGCTTGTGAACGTATCCGAACAGTTTCCCTGCTGGCCAGCTAACTCCACCTCGACTACGTAAGTTGCAGCTGGAACCGTGATCAAGATCGGCGAGATGCCGTTCGGATTGGGTAGTACCCAAGCTCCATTGTTCGCACGGTAGCGCCATACCAAGGCATTCAGTTGATAGTCTGCATCCGCTGTAATAACAATCTCTGGACATACCGATGTAACTGTTAGTTCGAACGTACTGATATTCCCTGGTGATAGGACCTCAATAGTATCAGTAAACGTTGTGGTAGCCGTGCATCCATTCACATTCGTGGCATTGGCCACAATAGTGTGCGAACCCATCTGCGTGTACCAAACACAGCTAGGGAAGAAGTTCGAACCATAGGGAACGTTCCAGCTATTGTCATTACTTGTGCCTGTGCTATCGAAATTGACACTCCAGAAGGTATAATCCGGGAATTGAGCGCTCGCAGGAGTAGCTACGGCTGTCAATGTTGCGCCATTTCCTAGGTCGATGACCCATTCGACATTGAACGGGTCATCCGGTTCGAACGGCACGCACAGGGGAGAACAACCCGAATTTTGGGAGATAACTATGTTGGCGCTAGGCACATCAATATGAACTGTTTGGCAGTATTCATGCGGACAAGTGGAGGTGTCAGCAGCGGCGGTCAAGCATACGGTGTAACTGCCTTCACCATAGGCGGTGTAGTCGAATACCGGTGCTATAAGCAAAGGGTCCGTTCCATTTCCAGTCAAGATTCCACCAACACCGACTCCGAAGTCCCATGTGAGAATGTCCGCTGCATAAGAGGCATCGAAAAAGGGAACGACGAAGGGCGATCCGCAATCTTGTGTGAAGTCGAAATCGGCCATTGGCCCCCATAGACATACCGCGTCTATTTCCGTCGTGGTCACGGAACAGCCACTTCCAATTCCATTCAATACAGTTAACGATACATCGTAACAGATCACTTGGTCGGGTATGCCTGGCAGGAAAGGAACATTGTTGTACTGGTAAGTCACACAAGGGTCGGTCGTAGTAATAGTCGTGTTGTTCCCGAAGTCCCAGATGTATTCGTCGGCATCCGGGTCATTTGCGCAGAAGTTGATCGCCTCTCCGATGCATTGATGCACAGGTGCCACTCCGAATCCAGGGGTCGGCACTGGTTCGATGGTTACACTCGTACAAGCCTCGGCTACACATCCGTTCGCCGTAGTGATCGAGAGACAAGGTTGATATGTTGCAGGAGGTGCGGGAATGGATCCTGGACCATATTGCCAGGTCGGGGGGGCTGGGTTCGTAGTGCAGTAGACCGTGCTACCATCGCCATAGTTCCAACAATACTGGGTAATGACTTCGTCGGCGATGATATTAACATTAAAGATCGCCGCAATATCATCCCCAGCGCATGCGCTGGGTGGAGTGGTGTAGAAGTTCGTGATCTCCGGGAGGTCCACGGTTACATCCATGGAATGGCTCGCCGTACAACCCAAGTCGTTCGTAACCGTGAGCGTTACCTCATAAACCCCTTCCTCGGTGAAGTTGAAACTGAAATTGGTCGTATTTTCAGGAGGTACTGGAGGACCCGGTCCAGTTACTGTCCAAACGGAGGTAAGGACGCCCTCACCACTTGACTGGTTTACAAAGTCAAGGCTGAACGGAAGAATACAGACCACGGTATCATTTGGTGTAAAATCAGCACTGAGTTCAGGATGAACTTCCACGAAGAAGTTTGACTCATGCGTGCATCCAGCGGAATACTCCACGTGCACGCATATCTGGTAGGTTCCTGCCATGGGGAATGTATAGGGCCATATTAGCCCGTTGCCTTCGATTTCGCCATCACAGCCAATATCCCACTGAACAAGGGTAGGCGAAGCTGGTAGCGTGCCCTCGGCAGAGAAAGTCATTTCCACTCCAGCACAGGTAGGTTCGGGACTAACAGAGATATTCAGAAGAGGTTCTTCGAAAATGGTCACGGTTTCGCAGTGCTGATCTGTGCAGCCAATGCTGTTTTCCACCGACAGGCATAGGTTATAGTCCCCAACGGCAGTGAATGTCACATCCGTGCTGGCATCAGTTGGTAGTGCTATGGCGACCGTTGGATTCACGGACCAAGAATGTGTTAGTGGTACTGTTGTGGTTGATGTGGTCGAACCGGAGCCATTGAATTCGATCTCCACCGGAACGTTGCAATCCAGCAGGTTGCCGGTGAAGGTGGCCGTAGGACCATCGTCGATAATGGAGATGGTTTGTCCGTATCCCCAGCCAACGCTGGGACATCCGTTGCCTGCCGTAACCTTCAGGCGAGGTGCGAATTGCAGCGGATCTGGAAAGCAACAGGTGAATGCGTCGACACTTCCAGGCGTACATCCGGGTATGTCCTCCCAGATCCAAGTGCAGTTGCCCGTCATCCCTGGCCCGCTGGTGTCTTCGAAGTCGATGCAGGTGCCGACGCAGCCTGTGGTCTGCGAAACCGTAAAACTCGGCACCGGCTTTTGGTATACACAGTATGGATTGTCCGCGTACTCATAGGTTGTTCCATTGTACTCCACGCTAATGTGGTAACAACCTAGTGGGAGGTTCCAAGCGAGGTCGGGACAACTCGGTGTTTGTGCAACCCCTGGTGTAATGGTCCAAAGTGCTGTACAGGGGTTCGGTACACCAACAAGTGTGAAGTTGGTGACAATGGAGGTCTCGCCTGTACCGAGGCAACCTTGCGCGATGGGGGTTGTAATAATTTGTGCTACAACAAGGTGCGGTAGAGCAATTACGGACAGGACCAATCCCCAAGCTGCGATCCATTGACGGACCTTTTTCTGTATTAAACGAGGTCGTATTGCCTTCTTACTGAGCACCATGGAGGGGGCAAGTTCGTGAATTGAGATGAATTGACGGTTATAGGGAATGGATGAGGTCTTTGCCTTTCTTGCAGGCTTTTGCGCACACAAAGCCCGCCCAGCGTTTGCTGAGACGGGCTTTGATGCGTAAGTGATCATCGGTAGTAGGCCTACCGCCGAACAACCACAGGTAAACTCACCACCTCACGCTCCGTTTCGATCCGGACGTAATACACTCCCGAAGCGAGATCACCCAGATCCATCTGTACGTTGCTGGTCCCACTGTTCGCACGTTGTTGATGGACCTGCTTACCCAATGCATCCAAGACCACTACGCGGCCTTTAGTTGGTAGCTCGTTCATCGTGATCGTGAATTGGCCATTGTTTGGATTGGGGTAGATGGAGACAGTCCCGTCGTCGCGCGTCAGCTGTGCAACATCAACTGTTAGCTCCGTAACAAAGCAGACCGTGTCGCCTGTGCATCCGCCACCTGAAGCGAACGCACAGATGGTGTAGAATCCAGCCTCATTGGATGGGTCCATGTACGCAATTGCGTCCAATGGATCAATGTCGGTGCTGGCCCAGTTCCATCCGGCTGGTATAATCCAAACGAGCGAATCGGCATCGGGGAGATCAGGGGTTGCTGTAAAGATCAGTGTTTCCAATTCCGGTACAACGGCGGGCCCATCGATCGTCTCTAGGACAAGGTCCATCACGTTCACATCTATCTGAGCCGTCGAATTTGCGCAAGGTCCTGCCCCGGTTGCAGTGTAGGTGTATATACCTTCCGGGTTAACGCCGGGAATGAAAATTCCAGTAGTAATCCCGAATTGATTCGACCAAAGTCCTCCTTGGTGGGGATTTCCTTGCAGGTAATTCATTAGGTCGATCACGCCGCTGTTCGCACAGACCTCGACCGATCCACCGATCCCCGCATTCGGCGCTGATACCACACTGATGACCAACGTGGCGCTGGCGTTCGGACAAGATGCATTACCCAACACGGTGTAGGTGTAAATGCCTTGGCCCATTGTCGCAGGGTCAAATACGCCAGACGTTTGGCTGGGTCCGCTCCATGATCCACCTGCATCAGGTGTGCCACCGAGCTGTGCGGTCATATCCACTGGCTGCTCGTTGCTGCACAGGGTGAGAAGTGCGTCGCTACCTGCGTTCGGCATTTGGAATTCGGTCACCACTACGAATGCGCTGTCAGCGGAACAGGTGCCTGTTCCTGAAACAATGTAGATGAATACTCCTGAATTGTCGGTCGCAGGGTCGTAGGTGCCGGAAACGATGTTGCCGTTCCTCCTCCATATTCCATTTGGTTGAGGATTTCCGTGCAAGTATGCGAAGAGCTGCACAGGCACGCCAGTGGAGCAGATCGTCAACGTGCCATCGTACCCGGCATCGGGTGGGTCTGAAACCACGATGGATGCTGTCTGTGAAGGACCGGAAACACCGCAGCTGTTTGTTGGTGTAACGGTGATAGTAGCACCGGAAGCACCAATGGTTGTTGTGAAGGAATTTTCAGGTCCTCCAGTTGCCGACCACCCGCCGGAGATGGCCCAGTTGTATGTGACCCCGGAAACTTGCGGAACGGAGAAGGTGGCATTCGTGCCGCCACAAGCTTGCAACGGTCCACTGATGTCTGCAGGCTGAAGGGGAGCTGAAGGGATCGCTACTTGGAAAGAAGCTGTTGCACCACTTCCGCAGTAGTTCGTCGCCACTGCTTGGATCTCATCGCTAGTGTTTCCGACGATCACTTGGATGGTATTGCCTGAACTTGATGTTGAACTCCAACCATTGCCGGTGGGCACTTGCCATTCGTATCCCGTGGGTGTCGCGAAACCTGTTCCGGCCTGCGGTACGGCTGTGAAGGTGACCGTATCGCCCGCACAGAGCGTGGCCTGTGATGCGGTTATTTCTGCCACACCAAGAACGCCTGTCGGGACTACCGTTACCGTCCGCGTTACCACAGAACTCCACTGCCCGTGGTTGTCCAGCAATTGCAGCTTCAGTGTTTGAGGGCCAGTCGGGTAATCACAGAGATCCAACAAGTTGGAGAATTCCAATGTGGTTTGTGGTGCATCGAAATAGCGGTAGCGCAGATCGGTTCCCAAGGGTGGATTGGCGAGGTTGCTCCACCAATAGCGCACGGCAACGATCTCCCATGGTCCCGGTTGTGTAACATTCAATGCACGGCAAACGACCGTGCTCCATCGCGCCTGTCCGGAGGTCGCTGCATCCTTCAGCCGGAAGCATGCGGTATGCTGGCCTAGAGAAAGGCCGGTCGTATTCAGTGGCTGGTCATTCAACGAGAGCACATTGCTTGGTGCAACCGGCACATACGTGCGGGCGGCATCGTTCTGATCGAACCAATACTCGTAACCCACGATACTGGGTATTTGGGCCATCGCGCAGGAGGCGATTAGCAATGCAATCATAAAGGTTGTTAGCTGTTTCATGGTCGTTCAGTTTTCTTGGGCAGCACCCGTGAAGTTCACATTGATCGTTCCGCCATTGGAGTTGCCCAGGCTAGGGGAGAGGCTGGACCAGTGCGGGTTGAAGGGGATAGCGTTCGACTTCCACGGGTTGCCGGGAGGGCCCGCATGTACCCCAGCATCATAGCCGTCCAGACCCATGCCGCTGGCTGGGCTTCCAGTCGGAAGTTGGTAGTCGAACGTTGGGTAGAAGTAGGTGAAGTCCGTGACGTTCTGGAAGATAGTTGTGGCGACTGCCGGGACATTGGCACTTTCGAATGAGCTACTACCGAATATCGGAAGCGATCCACCGGCTTGTGTGCCGAACACGTTGTTATAGAACGTTGCACTTGAATTTTGGAAGTTGAACGTTCCACTATTCTTCACGAAGATGTTGTTGCTGAATACAACTCCTGCATTCGCTGAATGGGAACCCGAACCGAGGATGATGCACTGGTTCACGGAAGTGGATGAGGCCGCATTCGTCCCAGTTATTCCTACTGCATCAGCGATGAAGCAGTTGTTCAATTGGAAGTTCGTTACGGGGGTGCTGGAGGCTCCGGAGTTTATCCCTGTGATCAAGCATTGTTTCATGGTCACATTCGCAGGGCATGCTGACCAGATCGAGAATTGACCGAACGTGCTTAAATACAGTCCTCCTCGAAGCGAGCAGCGTGTGAAGGTTGCGCTGAAGGCCGGGTCGTTGTTTCCTGCTCCGGTGAAACGAACAGAAGAATTGAACGAGATACCATGGAATGAACTTCCTGCACCGCCACTTGAGATGTAGAACCCTGGAGAAGTTCCTTGGTTCGGGGTGGTGCTTGTCCATTGTGTGATATCAGTGACCGTTGCACCGGGTTGCAGAATACCTGCGCCAACGATCGTAAGTGGCTTGTTAATTCCAATGTTCGGGCATGAGATGGCTCCTCCTGGCAGGATGATGGTGTCTCCCGGCATGGTGTGATCTGGAGATGTGGTGGAAATGAGAGTAGCCAGTTGTGTGACATCATAATGGAAGAACGATTGGCCATTTCTCAACACGGTGATGACCTGTATCTGCGCCATGGTTGTTCCTGCAATAATGGCTGCTAGAAAGGTTAAGGTTAGGTGTTTCATGTTCGTTTGGTTATGGTTGAAGTTTCGATTCTATCCAGCTCACTTGCCTTTGTTACAGATGCAGGTCCCACCCACCAACAGCGCGACATCTTCGCACCCTTGGCGTACCGCGTCCAATTGCATTTTGTTGCCGCATTGGTCGTCGTAGGGTCGTGTTTCCGTTTGGCCGTTGCTGTCGGTTGAATGGACCTCGCAAGTCAAGCATTTTTGGCATGCTGACAAAGCGAAGAGCAGTAGGATCATGGCGGCCCAGTTCACGGCGGAACCCTTGATCGATCGGGTGTTGATGGAGGTGCTTGTTGAGTGGTTCATGATCTTTGTTTTTGGTTGGTTTCTAGTCAATGCCGAAATCGAAAACAGACAGCTCTTGTCGCCCAAATGGAGAGAGCCGGTGAGCAATGAAAGCGTATTCGCCTGGTGGTAGGTCTTCTGTTGTTATTCTGAAGTGATCCGGTGCGATCCGAATGACCAGAAAAGAGAGGGCCTCCCTTTCGAGATCACTGAACGAGCCGTAACAGTTTTGTTCACCGATCTTGAATTCGCGGTGATCGCCACGCACCTCCATGGGTATTAGTGCAAAGTCGTTCAGGTCGAGGTATTGAATGGTGTCGCTCGATGTTGTTGACGGAACATTGGACCCAATGCTTTCGTGATCGAATATCACGGTACCGGTCGAACGGACCTTCGATCGGGACGAAGGGAGTTGTGCTACGTAGAGCGTAGTGGAGGTGAGGACATTCCGATGGCCGAGGACCTGTGCAGTGCTTCGTGCCAATCGAACTGAAGGGCCTGGTGCATCCATGGAACGGGTCTCGGACTGACCGTAGGTGGTATCCGAGCTGCCGAATGACCCGATGATCCCGAGTATGAGCATGATCCGTAGCATGATGATCTGTTGTTTCGTTGCACAGGTTAGTGCTTACTGCACACTGAAATCATACACCTTCTGCTGGTTGTACCCGTTCGGTGCGGCTCCAGAATACACGAAGCAGTATTCACCGGATACGATGCCGTTCGCACGTACCTTGAAGATGCCGGGTGCGATCTGCTCGAAGGTGAAGGGCCGTGCATGTTTCTCGTCTATGCCCAACTCTTCGGTGTAGTCGTTTCCCGAACCGGTTTCGAGTTCGCGTGAACCCTCAGCCATGTCGAATTTGGCCAAGGTGAATTCGTTCGGACTAGTGGCTTGCAGGAAGCCGTAGAATGAGATCGTATTTTGGTCGAACCCTGCTGTTTGCTGATTGAAATAGAAGTAGAACTCCTCTTGCCCGGTGCAGCGGGTGCGGGCTTGTATGCCGGAAACGCGGGAAACGACCGTGCTTTTTGCGATCCCGTAGGAGATACCTCGAAGGAGGTTCCCTTTCGTCTTGTTCTGTGCGGTCACGCTAGGGTTGAGTTCAACTAGGTCGCCAAGGGCGTTCTTGTAGTAGATCCCTGGGCGGTGCGGTGCGTACGGGTCGTTGAGGTCAACGCTCTTACGCGAATCGTCTTTTGCCGCTTCGATCACCTTGGCGAGCACGGTGTCGCTCAACCCGGCCTGTTTCATTTCCATCAGCGCCGAAGTGCTCACGATGAAATTGTTCTTGGAGTTTTCGATCTGTCTAATGATGATGGCATCGCCCATTCCCATTTTGGCCATGGCAATGATGTCTGCGTTGGCAAGTACGTCTTGGGCGTGGGTGGTCCGTGCTGATCCGATGGAGAAGAGAAGGACGAAGAGGAGTTGTGTGATCCGGGTTTTCATGGTGTTGAGGTTTTTGGGTTGGTTTTCGTTTTCGATGGGACCAAAATTCCCGTGATCTCCTGCTTCAAACCAGCCCGATCGCGTGGACGGCGGAAATGGGTGAGAGGATGGCGGACCCTACAAGCAGTAAGGGGCTGGAGAGGCTTTCAACCTGTTCCATGTATGGTTCATCCCGTTATCGCATATTCCCCGCCGATCACTGTTCACATCAAGGCATTCACGCGTTCTGCCCAACCAATTCCAACCATTTCCCTAGTTTCATCGATCCAAAACCCGGCCACCATGTCCTTTTTCAAACTCTCCATCTTAGTTGTTGCCTGCATTCTTTCGGCCAACGTTATTGCTCAATTCGATCCCGGTATCACAATCGCCACCAATGCACACGACGTGATCGAGATCCGTGCGTTGGATATGAATGATGATCAACACCTCGACATTGTTGTTCAACAACCGAGCGCGATCGCGTGGCTTGAGAATGATGGTGACGGGAACTTCGGTGCGCTGGATACGATCTACGTTTCACAAGGTGAACTAGGGCCTTTTGACTTTGCTGTTACGCAAGACAATGGTGGCATGGACCTCGTCATTTCCGATGTGGAGGCGGATACTGTTCTGCTGCTGGTGAACGACGGTGCTGGTAATTTCGGGGCACCGATAGGATTGTTGGGTACGGAGAGCAGAGTGGCGCTGAACCTTGCCAACGTAACGGGCAGCGATCTCCCCGATCTGGTCATCCATTTCGACGATGGTGTGTATGTGCTAGAGAATGGATCAGGGATTTTCGGCAGCGCTGAATTACTGGGTTTTGGAAGTACACTTATTCGTCCGCAATACGTGTGCGATATCGATGATGACGATGATCTTGATATCGTATGCTTCGTAGGTCTTAGTGCGACCATCACGTTCTTGGTGAACCCTGGTCAGACCGTCGATCCATGGATGGAGGTCTCTGGATTCCCTTTGGTCTATACTAATAATTTACGTTTGCTGGATGTGGATGGAGATGGGGTCCAAGACCTTATTGAGGTGGGCAGCATAACTCGATGGGTGGCGTTCGACTTGGATAATGTCACCATCTACAATTACGATGGAGCTGGGTCAGGATATTACTTTCGTAAAGGATGGGCTGCACAACTTGGCTGTGGAACAGGTGCCAGTATGCTTTGGACGGATTCGATCGGAGAACCAGTCCAGTGGGCAACTTATGACCCTGTCTTGGGTGATTTTGGCCCTGCGAATGTGTTGCCCGACCTGCCCTCCTTCAGCATGATGCGCAATGGAGACATGGATGGCGATGGAAACGAAGATTTGATCCTCTGGCACGATGATTCCGTATTGACCTGGCACCGGAATGTGTTGGTGGTCGATTCATTGCCAGCGCTCAATTTGGATCCGTTCTGTTACACCGGCTTACCTTTCATCTCGTATGAATTGCCCGCTCCCGGAAGTTGGAGCGGTCCTGGCGTTATCGAAGGTGAATTCTGGGCACATACGGCTGGCTTGGGCCCGCATGAGTTGGTGCGTACCGTGGATCAGGGGTCGGGCTGCGTGGTTAGCACCAGTGAGCTTGTTATGGTGATCAGCGATCCCGTTGTCGAACCAGATTTCATCGATGTCTGCACCACCGGGGTCGTTCAATTCACGGCTGACCAACCGGGTGGTGTTTGGATCGGAACGTCGGCGGCTGGTTCTTTGGATACGGATACTCTGGAACGACCGGCCTATCACTCGGCCCAGTATCGCATCACGGATCCTGCTGGCGCAACATGTTCCGGAAGTACGGTCTTTAACTTATTTCAGATCGGCCATGCCATCGTCAGTCCGCACGGACCCTATTGCGAATCGGATCCACCGCAACAGTTCAGTGTCGTTGGGGGCGGATTGTTGGGCGGTGTGTTCGTGGAAAACGTGCCTTTTTTGGAGGTGGAAGTTGTCACGAATTATGCTAACAGCGTTATCTTCGATCCTTCCATCGGCCCTGGCGATTATTCTTTCACGGTCGGCATGACGGCCCCGATGGTGTGTGGACAAATAGACACCATCACGATCCACGTGGATGCGGCGATCCCAGCGTTCGAGCTATTGCCGTTTGATACATTGTGTGCCAGCGCCGTTGACTTCCCGCTCGGCGAGGGTCCTATTTCCGGCTCTACATGGACCGGCGATGGTGTGGCGAATGGGCTCTTCACGCCGGTAGGACCATTCACTGATGGATTCACCGACGTTCGCCTTTTGTATTCTGCCGTGGCCGGTGCATGCGCTGCCGAGGTGGAGACGAGCATCGCAGTCGGTGGTCCAGTGATCGATACGCTTGGTTGGGTAGAAAGCCTCTGTGGAAATGCCGAGCCCATCCAGTTCGTTGCTAGTCCTTCGGGTGGTTCATGGGCAGCACCGTTGGATGCCAGCGGGACCTTGGATCCGAGCACGGTAACGGGAACGATGCCTGTCGGTATCAATGTGGCGTATACCTATACCGACAATACGGGTGCCTCATGCGTGGAGTCGCTCGAGTTGATCACCATCGAACCGGTACCTGATGTAACCGTGAATTTCAGTGTGCTTTGTTCGAATGATGCGGCCGTTGAACTAGGCGGACAAGGAAGCCCGGCTGGAGGTTGGTACTTTATTGACGATCCCGCTGCACCCCTTTCGGAGTTGGATCCGATCGTGCTAACTGATTCGGCTTACGTTCTAAGTTACGTGTACACCGACTCGTTCACAGGCTGCACGGATACTGCTGCTACCGATTTCACGGTAGAGATCTGCCTAAACATAGGAGCATCTATCAAGCACTCGCTACAGGTCTTCCCAAACCCAAGCAAAGACGGGATCTTCCGCATCACCGGTCAACTGCCCGGCACGCACCTCCTACTGTACGATGCCACTGGCCGCGTGCTCTGGCAGCGACGTGCAGTAGGCGGCAACATCCCTGTTGAGATCACCGGACTTGCCACGGGGTTGTACCGTCTGGTCGCGAAAGGGGTGGAAGGAGTGCAGGCAATTGGTGTGGTAGTGGAGTAGTTGGGGCTTCCCGTCACCGCTATCGCGTTGTCGGGACTTCGCTTCGCTCAGTTTCTCGCCCTAGCGGGATCACTCAGCTCCTTCGGACGTTCTTTCTAAAACAAGAAAACCGTCCAATAATGGAGGGCTTTCTATGTGATCCCGCTGGGGCTCCCCGCATCTCCCACCGGGTCAAGCCCGGCGTGCGTGCGGGACTTCGCTTCGCTCAGCTTCTCGCCCCACCGAGATCACTCAGCTTCGTCGGTCGTTCTTTCTAAAACAAGAAAACCCTCCAATAATGGAAGGCTTTCTCTGTGATCCCGCTGGGGCTTACCGCATCTCCGCTGCGCTGCGTGCGGCACTTCGCTTCGCTCAGCTTCTCGCCCCATCGGGATCACTCGTTTCCAAGTCCGTTCTGTCTAAAACAAGAAAACCTCCCTTCGTAAGGAGGCTTTCTTCCTGATCCCGCTGGGGCTCCCCGCATCTCCGCAATGCTCCGTGCGGGACTTCGCTGCGCTCAGCTTCTCGCCCCAGCGGGATCACTCGTTTCCAAGTAGGTTCAGTCTAAAATGAGAAAACCTTCCGTTGAGGGAAGGCTTTCTTCGTGATCCCGCTGGGGCTTACCGCATCTCCGCGATGCTCCGTGCGGCATAAACTTCTCGCCCATAATGTTCAATGAAAAAGACCCCGGCTTTCGCCGAGGTCTTTCCAGTGATCCCGCTGGGGCTCGAACCCAGGACCCCGACATTAAAAGTGTCGTGCTCTACCAGCTGAGCTACAGGATCTTCACACCCCACACAACCGCGTACCGCTTTTGTTAGGGGAGCGCAAAAGTAACGATCGTGGCCGAACGACAATGCAACGTGGATAAATTACTGGACATTCGTTGCAGATCGCGGCTTTCCGGGCATGTTGAGGTCTTGGACAGGCAATAGGTCCGGTCTTAAGCGGCTGGCTGGCTACTTCTTCTCGATGATCGGGTGCCGCTCAAAGGGTTTGTTGCGGTCGAACAAGTACCGGTACGTGGCCATGGTCCTGTAGTTCACCGCACCAAGGGTATGGCACACTTTGATCATGCGCGGGTTGAAATCACCGATCCACGTGAGCACCGTATCCTCATACAAATGCTCATGTACGATGTATTTCTCGGAATAGGTGATCAGTGCTCCCTCAACACCCTTGCCTTGGAATTCCTTGGCCACACCGAACACGATTCCGGTCATGCTCTTGATGGCTCCCCGCTTCTTGTGGTAGAGGAATTTCAGCTTGCCCCACCAGTTCAGGTTCCCGTCGATGTACTTGAACGCCTCGTTCAGCTCAGGCACGCTGATGTACATGGCGATCGGGGTGTCCTTGTGCCGAATGAAGATGAGCAACCGACGGTCCAGGATCGGGGCCATGGCATTCACCAATTTCATCGCCGTGGCGGCATCCATCTCCTTGTGGTTGTCGTGGTCCACCCAAGCTGCGTTGTACACGGTCCGCAGGTCCTCGGCGATCTGTTTTAAGGAACGGCCCACGGAATCGTGCATCTTGAAATCCGGGTCCTTGATCAACTGCTCGTATTTCCGGCGGAAGATGGGCTGCGCGGGCAGGTCCGCACTGCGTTTGAAGAACAATTGTTCAAAGTAGACCTGGAAACCATAGGCCTCGAACAGGTCCTTGTAATAGGGCGGATTGTAGTTGGTGCCGTAGATCGAAGGATCGGTGAAGTTCTTGATCAACACGCCCCAGAACATGTTGCGGTCGCCCAGGTTCACCGGGCCGTCCATGGCTTCCATGCCTTGCGCCTTCAACCAGTCGCGGGCCGTGTCCAAGAGCAGGTTCGCGGCGGCTTGGTCGTTCGGGCATTCGAAAAAGCCCATGCCTCCCGTCGGTTGCGTCTCGGTATGCGCAGTCTTGGGATTCACGAAGGCGGCGATCCTGCCGATCGCGTTGTTCTGCGCGTCATACAGGACCCAACGTTCCGCTTTGCCTTCTTTCAACAACTTGTTCTTCGCAGGATCAAAGACCTTGGCAATGTCCTGCACCAATTGTGGGATCCAATTTTTGTCGTCCTTGTAGATCGTCCAGGGCAGGCGCATCCAATGCTTCAACGTGTTGCCCGATGTGGTATTCACTTTTTCGATCCGCATTCCTCGCTGTGTTCCAATTGATGGTATTCCGGCTGCGAAGTTCTAAATCCGCAGCGATCTTTGGGCACTTGATATGAAGGAGACCAACAAGACCCCACTTCGAATTTTCCTCATCGGCTTCATGTGTGCGGGAAAATCGCAGGTGGGCAAAGCGCTGGCGCCACTGCTGGAGCTACCCTTCGTGGATATCGACAGGGTGGTGGAACAACGCGTGGGACCCCTTGCTCCGTTCATTCAAAGGGAAGGTGAAGCGGCTTTTCGCTTGCAGGAAACCACTGTCCTTGATGATCTGCTCAAGGGAGACGCTGCTGTCATCTCCACGGGTGGCGGCACACCGTGCGAAGGGGACAATTTGCACCGGATGAACAGCGCAGGAATAACGGTTTGGTTGGACGTTCCCATGGCGCAACTTATGCCACGTATCGAGCGGGCTGGTGGTGATCGGCCGTTGCTTTTCGGGTTGAAGGGAGCCGCGTTGCATGAGCGCGTGCGTACCCTAATGGAAGAACGCGAAGGGTTGTATGCACAAGCCCAGATCATTGTTCAGGCGACAGAGCCCATCCCCGTTGTGGCAGAGCGGATCAAAATGGCACTGGACACTTTTTATACCACTTGGAAGTAGAGGGCCGTCCGAAGATGCGCCGCCATTTTTCCGCATGCCGATACGAGGAGGCGACTGCGTAGCGGGATCTACGGAGCGACCGACTCGGAGAAGGAATGCGGAAAAAGAGCAAGCAGATTGGATGGCATCCTGCTTCCAAATGGTATTATACCAAGTGAACGGAGTCTTTCTTGCCCAATTCCACACTGATGTGCTCTTGGATGGTCGTGCTCAGCGTCATGCCAACGATATCCGCGCGAATAGGGTAGGTGCGGTGCCTACGATCGACCAATACCACGGTGGTCAACTTCTTCAGTGGCACTTGGATCAAGTAGCCTGCCGCGTGCATCAGGGTGCGTCCGCTCATCAACACATCATCCACGAGAACCACCACTTTGTCGCGTAGGGTTTCCAAGTCCGCTGTCATTGAGATCGGCTTCTCCAGCGGTTTATCCTTGTCCAACTTCATTTCTACCAGATCAACAGGCACTTCGGAGATCTGCTCCAACGTGGCACGTAAGCGCTTGGCCAAGGTGATCCCCCGTGGCGCTATCCCGACCAACACGATACCGTCCTCTTCGAAGTTCGCTTCGTGCAGTTGATGGGCGATACGCACCAATTTTCGCTGGACTTCGTCGTGTTTTAGGATGAGCGTTCTGTTCGGCATCGTTCGCGAAAAGTACGGAAGTGGAGACAAATCGGGCAGGATCTTGATCTTACCCGGATCGACCAGTGAAGCAGTTCGTCTTGGTTTACGGTCGATGATGGCGGCCGGTCGATTTCAGTTTCGTGCTGTGCTCCAATTGATCGCCTGTATAACGGATGATCCGATCGAAAAGGAGGAGGGTGTCTTCATCCAGTTGGCGGAACCGGATGCACGAAACCCCGTGGTCATACGTGAGCATGTCTTTCTTAAATGGCAACAACAGATCATAGGGTTTTATGTGGAACACCATGAAGTTCTTTTGGCTGGCCAACGCACAGAAGGCATATCCCCGCAAATGGTAACTGGGCATGTTCCATTCCATGTTCTCTTGCACGGCTGGCCAGATCCGTTTGATCAAGGCGCGGATCTTCAAGAGAGGAATTCTGTCCTTGTCGGGCAAGCCGTCGTAGTACGCTTGCGCGCCGTGAATGGAGAGTTTCATTTAGGAGAGATCGAAGGCCCAAGTTGAGAGATCCAATTTGAAAACGCCAACGCTCCGTCACTATGCCATTTTCATTTCGCGAATTCGGTCCAATCGAACTTCTCCGCCAGTATCCAACAACAACCATTCGACCTTGTCGCGAACGAACAGGTCCTTGATCTTGCCTTTTTGCACGGTACCGTCGAGCAAGTGAAGTTCAATTTCCACCTTTCGTGTCGCGGCTGCTTCATACGTATCGTACAGTGAACAATCGATCGGTGTGTAGCCGGTGTTCGGTGCGCATAGCCACAATTCGCGTTCGGCCCTTGGCGTGATCGAGTTGTAACAAACATCCATGGTCACTGTAGGAAAATGGGCATGGAACAACGGCATGTACGCTTCCTTGGATCCACCGAACGGGGGATGATCGGAATTCAGCGGATCATTGAACAACACCCCGACCAGCTGTCCATCCGGCTTGAGCAGCTCCTTCATTTTCGCCACGTACTTCACGCGAAGTGCTGGGTCCAATGCACAGAAGAAGGTCTGCTCAAGGATGCGGTCGTATTGCCCTTCGTGAGCGAAGAGGTCACCCACCAAAAGGTGTTCTTGCGGGAACTCCGGACAACGTGCTAACAGATCCGCGTAAGGCGAATCCGTCAGGTCGATCACGTACACGTTCCTAAACCCGAGCCGGTGCGCATACTCCGCCTCATACGCTCGGCCAGCCCCTGGTATGAGGATGCGCAGTTCCTTGTTCGTGAGCTGGTCCAAGTACATCTTCAACGGTGTCGATGGCCCGCCGATGTCCCAGCCTGTTTCCGCTTTTTCATAGCGCGTTTGCCAATAGCTCCGGTCCAGTTCCATGGCGCAAAGGTCGGGACCATCGTGGTTTCCTTCACGCAGGTGCAACCCGGGTTCCAGGTCCCCGAAGATGAACCGGTGCAGAGCGATAAGGTGGTGGAGTACGGGGAAGGAACCGCTAAGTGTGGAAGAGAACACAACCGCAGATGGACGCAGATGAACGCAGATCGGGATAGCTCAGCACGATATCATCTAGCTGTGTGTCCTCTCGAATTCACAACGCGCCTCCATTCCAATTTGGCTCTTTTGAAATTCAGGATCATGCCCACCTTGGTTCCGGTGATAGTCAAGTAGTTCAGCATGAGTCCCATCTCGTGGTCATTGATCCGTTCGATGCACTTCGTATCCACAACGATCTGATCAAAAACGATCAGATCTGGAATGTATAATCCGACTTGGATTGATTTGTATCGAATGGGAAAAGGAAGTTGCTGAGCGAAGGGTATGCTGCGTAATGAGAATTCAACGCACAACGCATTTTCGTAGGGCTTCTCCAAGAATCCGTGCCCCAAGGTGTTCAGAACTTCGAACGCACAATTCAAGATCTCCGAAGTGCGGGGGTCACGTTCCTGATCACTGTCCGCATGAGGCTCATTCAAGTTCATTTGTGGGTGCGACTTTGCATTTATCTGCGTTCATCTGCGTTCATCTGCGTCCATCTGCGGTTCGAATTCAATGATCTCCAACGCATACATGCGGTTCTTTCCTCTGTGATCACCGCCGCACCAACCGCACCACATTTTCCACATGGTACGTATGTGGGAACATGTCGATCGGTTGCACGAAGTCCACTCGGTACTTTTCGTTCATCAATGCCAGGTCCCTCGCTTGCGTGGCCGGATTGCAACTCACGTACACGATCACCGGTGGATCCAATTCCAACAAGTGCCGAACGACCGGTTCATCCATGCCTGCGCGCGGTGGGTCGGTGATCACGACATCGGGTTTTCCATGTTTCGCAACGAACGCCGGATCGAAGATCTTCTTCATATCACCCGCGGTGAAACTGACATTTGTGATGCCGTTCAATTCCGCGTTGACCTTCGCATCGGCGATGCTTTCCGGCACCAGCTCAACGCCGGCCACGTGCTTCGCTGCACCGGCGACATAGAGCGTTATGCTCCCTGCGCCACAATACAGATCGTACACGTTCTCCTTTCCCGTTAGACCAGCGAGTTCGCGTACCAACTTGTACATCGCGATGGTCTGCTCCGGATTCGTCTGGAAGAAGGTCTTCGGTCCGATCCTGAACCGCAGTGGCTTACCACCCGGTCCATCCGGAAGCTCTTCCACGATGTGGTCGCGCCCGTGGAAGACATGCACGTCAAGATCGAAGATGGTGTCGTTCTTCTTCGGATTGATCACCCAAAGGACACTGATGAGTTCAGGGAATTGCGCGATCAGTGCGGAAAGGATCCGTTCGCGGGCCTCCACATCCTCGTGGCCCAACGCCAACAACACCATGCATTCGCCGGTGGTCGTGGTTCGGATCAGCAACGTGCGTAGAAAGCCAACGTGCTCACGCTGGTCGTAGAACGTGAGGTCGTGCTGCCGTGCATGCTCTCGGAAGAAATTCCTGATCGCATCGCTCGGTGCTGGTTGCAAGTGGCATTCACTGATGTCCAGCACACGATCGAAACGTCTGGGGATGTGGAAACCCAAGGCGTTCTTGTCCGTGATCGTTTCCTCCTGACCGATCTCTTCCGAGGTGAACCAACGCGCGTTGCAAAAGCTGTATTCCAACTTGTTCCTGTAATGCGTCAGCGTGCGTGACGGCATGATGGGCGTGACCTCTGGAAGTTCCAACCCACCGATCCGTTCCAAATTGTCGATCACTTGTTGCTGCTTGTACTCGAGCTGTTTGGGGTAGGAGAGGTCCTGCCACTTGCAACCGCCGCAGGTGCCGAAGTGCTTGCAGAAAGCGGGAATGCGATCCACTGAAGGCGTGACGATCCGCGTTGTGATCGCCTCGGCATACTTGCTCTTCTTCTTGGTTACGCGCACATTCACCACGTCGCCCGGCACGGCACCCGTGATGAAGACCACCATGCCGTCGTGCTTTGCGATCGCTTTTCCTTCCGCTCCGGCACTGGTGATGGTGAGGTTCTCCCAATGGATCGGCTCCTTGAATTTCTGGTTGCGGCGCATGTGTTTCAACCCGAATTACCGGGAACTCATTTTGGAATGGGCCGCAAAGGTGGGGATAGCAAGTTGACTGCTCAATTCGCGTCACTACGCCGAATGAAGGTCACATGAAATGAACGAGAGCTGCAGACTTCAATCAAGCCCGAGCTCACTTAGCAACTCCTTTAATCGATCATTGGTGATCGAACCCTTGTCCGCTTTATCGAATATGGAAATAAGGTAGACCACTTCACGCACGGCAACCACGCATGTGATCACACGAGCACCCCCGCTTTTCCCTTTCCCCTTGGAACGAATGGCAAGGCGGACTTTAAAACATCCTTTCCCGATACCTATGCCTTTCGTGGGTTCGAGAACCAGTTGTCCGCCGAATTCTTCGAGCTCTCCACGCAAGGAAGGATACCGCTTCAATAACGGTTTCAGCTCGTTGAGAAAGTCCTTCGTAGGTGAAACCCTATAGCCCATTCAGTGCATCTTTCAGGGTCGGCAGCTTGCGCTTACCAGAAAGATCATCTTCAATTTCCTTGAAGGAACGTTTCAGCCCATCTTGGAAGTCCTTCTCCCACTTGGTCTTCTTCAAGGGCTTGGCGTTTGCGGCCTTCTTCACCTTCACAAAATCAAGCTGCGCCAACAGATCCTCCCAGAATTTGATCCGTTTGGGGTCCGTTAGTTCGATGATGTATTGGTTTGCCATTGTACTGCAAAGATAAGCTGTTGCATTACGGGTGTGGAACCCTTCAGGACTGACCGTATGGGTCACCTGTGATCCACGAATTTCCGCCCCCGCTTGATCCCCTACTTTTGCAGCCCGTTCAGCCTGCCAAACGCGCGCTATTGAAGCCATGCAAGTAACCACGACCGCGAGTACCAAGACACAGAATGCCATCGCCTTGGAAGAGAAGTACGGAGCACACAACTACCATCCGTTGCCTGTGGTGCTGGAGCGTGGTCTGGGTGTGCATGTCTGGGACGTGGAAGGCAAGCGCTATTTCGATTTCCTTTCCGCGTACAGCGCCGTGAACCAAGGGCATTGCCACCCACGCTTGGTGGCGGCCATGCAGGACCAGGCCGGCAAGTTGACCTTGACCTCGCGTGCCTTCTACAGCAGTGCCCTTGGCGAATACGAGAAATTCGTGTGCGAATTCTTCGGTTACGAGAAGATGCTTCCGATGAACACCGGTGCGGAAGCCGTGGAGACCGCGCTCAAGATGGCCCGCAAATGGGGATACACCAAAAAGGGCATCGCAACGGACAAGGCGAAGATCGTGATGTGTGAAGGCAACTTCCATGGCCGGACGATCAGCATCATCAGTGCCAGTGTGGACCCTGTGGCGCATGATCTTTTCGGGCCCTACACACCGGGCTTTGAACTGATCCCGTACAACGATATAGCTGCGCTGGAAAAGGCCTTGGAAGACCCGAACGTTTGCGCGTTCCTCGTAGAACCGATCCAGGGTGAAGCCGGTGTCTTTGTTCCGGATGAGGGCTACATCGCGAAGTCCATCGCACTGTGCAAAGCCAAGAACGTCTTGTTCATGGCCGATGAAGTGCAGACCGGTATCGCCCGAACAGGCAAGCTGTTGGCGAGCTGCTACAGCCACGAGTGCGATTGCACCGGGGGGACGTGCAAGAACGGCACCTACGCCGGCAAGCCGGATGTGGTGATCCTCGGGAAAGCGATAAGTGGCGGCATGTATCCGGTCAGTGCTGTCCTCGCCGATGATGCGATCATGGAGGTGTTCTCTCCGGGTACCCACGGGAGCACATTCGGGGGAAATCCGATGGCGGCGCGATTGGCCACGGAATCCCTGATGATCGTACGCGAAGAGGACCTTGCTGGAAATGCGGATCGCCTGGGAAGGATCTTCAGGGCCGAGATGCAGAAGCTTGTGGACGAATTCACTTACGTGAAACTCGTGCGCGGAAAAGGCCTGCTGAATGCAGTGGTGATCGAGGCACGCACCGCTACCGATGGTTCGCCCAAGACCGCGTGGGAGCTATGCCTCCTGCTGCGCGACAACGGTCTGCTCGCCAAACCAACGCACGGCGACATCATTCGTTTTGCACCGCCGCTGGTGATCACCGAAGAGCAACTCATGGAGTGCTGCCGGATCATTGCACTTAGTGTGAAGCAATTCGCGTAAAGCGTTCGGACCAGCTAGCTACTTTTGGAATAGTGCATTGAACATGATAAAGGCGGTACTTTACGTGTGAATGTCGATGGTCACTAGATGGAACTCTACCAAGTAATGAGTGACAAGCCTTCCGGAGAGATCATCCTGTACCCGCGAGCCGATGGGGAAGCTGCGCTTGAGGTGCGGCTTTACGGGGAGACTGTGTGGCTAACCCAAGCGCAGATGGCTGAACTCTTCCAGACCACGCCGCAGAATATCACGCTGCATTTGAGGGCCATCTACGAAGAGGGAGAGTTGGACACGGCGGCAACTTGTAAGGATTACTTACAAGTTCGTTCTGAAGGAAAGCGAGAGGTTAAGCGAAGCCTGCAGCATTATAACCTGGATGCCATTGTATCTGTGGGTTATCGCGTGCGCTCGCCACGTGGCACGCAGTTCCGCATCTGGGCAACAGCACGGTTGACCGAGTATTTGGTCAAGGGCTTTACCATGGATGATGGCCGCTTGAAGGGTCAGGCCGGAGGCAACTATTGGAAAGAACTGCTTGATCGTATCCGTGACATCCGGAGTAGTGAAAAGGTTCTTTACAGGCAAGTGCTGGACCTCTACGCGACCAGCGTGGACTACGACCCTCGAAGCACAGAAAGCACCCGGTTCTTCAGTACGGTACAAAACAAGCTGCACTACGCGGCGCATGGCCATACCGCTGCCGAGGTCATTGTGGCGCGAGCAGATGCGGGCAAACCATTCATGGGATTGCTGTCCTTCAGCGGTATCCAGCCCACCAGATCAGAGGTGGCTGTAGCCAAGAACTATCTCGATGCGAACGAACTCAAACGCTTGAATACTCTTGTATCAGCCTACTTCGACGCCGCCGAGTTCCGTGCACAAGACCACCAGCCAACATACATGAAGGACTGGCTGGCCCATCTCGACCGCTTGATGGTGGCGATGGAAGCCCGGACATTGGCCGGTGCTGGCACCGTAAGCCACGAACAGGCTATTGCCAAGGCCGAAGCGGAATATGGGAAATACCGCGCCCAACTTGATGGGACACCATCCGATGTGGAGACCGCCTACCTGGAAGCCCTGAAAGCTGTCCAGCGCAAGGTCCAGAAGAAGAAGTGAGCTGCTTCGCTCCGCCGCTGGTGATCACAAAAGAGCAACTCATGGAGTGCTGCCGCATCATTGCACTTCGTGTGAAGCAGTTCGCATAAGACTCGCGTTGGTCAGTTGATCCCGCGTGCTCCCTATTCGCTGTGGTCATTCGTTGTTGAACTCCGTTGCGCGGCTTTGCGCGGAATGGCGTTCAACGGGCCTGCGCTTGCCGCAGGCCGCCTTTCG